>Ga0210389_10000310_pt1 | contig 48870 bp, 36 predicted proteins | sample IncBWH28OmetaG_FD_160127 | JGI IMG/M metagenome (GOLD analysis project Ga0210389, IMG submission 160127) | Forest soil microbial communities from Barre Woods Harvard Forest LTER site, Petersham, Massachusetts, United States - Inc-BW-H-28-O ... | reverse complement strand
AGCGGCCTCCGACAGCAACAGTTCGGTCTGCTCCGGCACGCCGTCGCGCGCGACGACCGTCCCGTCGGCCACCATGAGCGGTGCGGACACGCCACCCAGGTAGTGGGTCCACTTGGCGACCGCCGCCGGCCTGTCCTGCTGGGCGAGCCACAGGATGTAGTCGCGATACGGGCGCGGGGCCGGTAGTGCGTCGGGCGATCCCCCCGCCCGATACACGGCCAGCATCTCGGTGAAGAACACGGCCAGTGCCCAGCCGTCCATCAGAATGTGGTGCGCGGTGAAGATCATCCGGCGCCTGGTCTCGCCGGGGACGGAGAGGACGACGACGCGCAACGCCGGGCCGCGACTCAAGTCGAAGGGCCGACGCCGCTCGGAGCGTGCGATGGAGTCGAATTCCGCTGGCGTTGCGGTACGTTCGGTCCAGGGGAGCTCGGCGCGGGCGGGGATAATCTGTACTGGCTTCGGGACATCGCGATCCCAGAATGCGGCGCGCAGGTTCGGGTGCCGGTCCAGCATGGCGGCGGCGCTGCGGCGAAGGAGTTCCACGTCGACGGGCCCGTCGATATCGACCCGCAACTGCATGGTGTAGAGGTCGATGCTGTCCTCGGCCAGTCGAGACAGCGCGAACAGCCCTTCCTGCAGCGGGCTGAGGGCAAGGACGTCCTCGATCTGCGGCGGAGCTGTGGTCACGACCGCCTCACGACTGCCTGAGCCAGGATGCGTTGAGCTCGGCCAGCGCATCGGTGTCCAGCCCCGAGGCACTCATCGGCACGGATTGCTCTTCCGGCGCCGAATCCGATTCGGCCACAGGACGACTGGATGTTGCGTTGACGGCCGCGGCCAGCTCGGCGATGGTCATGTGCTCGAACACCATTGCCGGCGTCAGGTTCAACCCCTGGGCGGTGGCGCGCGCCGCCAATTGGATGGAGATGATGCTGTCACCGCCGATGGCGAAGAAGTTGTCCTCAAGGTCAACGCCGGTGATGTCGAGCAGTTCCTCCAGCAGTGCGATCAAGGCCCGTTCGGTCTCCGCGGAACCGCCGGTGAACGGTTGCGACCGCGGCACGTCGATCGGGGTCGGCGGGGCGAACAGCGCTTCCAGGTCGGCCGCGGGCAGCAACTCCAGCGTGGACACCGGCGAATCCGGTGTCGTCGCGAACGCGTCGAACGCGGCATCCAGAGCCGCGGCGATGAGCCCGACGGTCCGAGGTTCGTAGAGGTCGGCATTGGCGACGACCCGCACGTCGAGCGCGCCGTCCGGTGTCACGTTCATGCCCACGTTCAAGTCGAGCAGTGAGATCTCAAAGTCCATGGGAAGCGGGGAGACCGTGGTCTCACCGTCCGGGGTGAGATCACGCGGCAGCAGCGCCCAGTCCTCACCGCGGAAGTGGATCGAGTTCTGGAACAGCGGGTGATTCCGGGACGGCGAGCGTGGCGGGTTGAGCGCCTCCACCAACCGTTCGATCGGAAGTTCCTGGTGCGCCAACGCATTGAGTACCGTGTCGCGGCTGCGCGCGACCGCGGTGCGCGGACTTGGATCGTCGGACAGGTCGGTGCGTAGCACCACTACGTTGGCGCAGGGGCCGATCAGGTTCGCGGTGGCCAGGTCGACCCGAGACGCCGCCGGGCTGCCGATCGCGATGTCGGTGCCGCCGCCGAACTTTTGCAACAACACCGCGAGAACAGCCTGATAGACCGTGAATTCGGTGGTGCCATGTTGCTCGGCCAGCCGGGTGAGGGCGGCGCGACGGTCCGCAGAGACCGTGAAATTCACCACCTCCCCGCGCCTTCCCAGGACCGGCGGGCGGGTGTGGTCGGGCACGACCGAGATGTCGAAGGGCAGCGCGGCCAGCGCATCGCGCCAATATGTCAGTTCCGCTTTCCCCCACTCACTCGGCGCGTCGAACGCATTTCGTTGCCACACTGCGTAATCCGCGAATTGCAGAGGCTGCGTCGCCCACTGCGGAGCCTTCCCCGCCAACCGTGCCCGGTACGCGTCGACCAGGTCCTCGAACAGCACGCCCAGCGAGGTGTGATCGGTGACGATGTGGTGGACCAGCAAGAGCAGCACATGCGAATCGGGGCCAAGCGTCAACAGAGTGGGCCTGACCAGCGGCTCGGACTCCAGCGTGAACACGTGGCGACGCAGTTCGGCGATCGCCTCATCGACTTCCTCGGCGGCGAACTCGGCCGTGAACTCGGCGGTCGCCACATCGACCTTGAGCGTTGGGTGCACGTGCTGATAGGGAACGCCTTCGTGCTCGACGAAGTTCGTGCGGAGCGCCTCGTGGCGGGCCACTACGTCGTTGAGCGCCTTAGTCAAAACAGCAGCGTCGAGTGGACCGGTGAAGCGCAGCGCCAGTGCCATGTTGAAGACGTCATTGGCGCCTCTCATCCGATATTGGAACCACATGGCGAGCTGGGAGTAGGACAACGGGGGCCGCTCGGGGCGGATCGCCTCGCCGAGTTCGGGGCGACGTGCCCGCGGCTCCGACAGGTCCGCCGCGCCCGCCGAGTTGATGTCGGCGTCGACCCCGGCGCGGAACCGTTCGACCAGTCGCGCCAATCCCGCCGGGGTCGGTGCATCGAACACGGCGCGGACGTTGCACTCGACGGAAAATTCGGCGTGGATCTGCGCCACCAGGCGGGCCGCCAGCAGTGAATGTCCGCCCAGGGCAAAGAACGAGTCCTCGGCACCGACTCGCTCCCAACCGAACAGCCGGGCGAAGATCGCGCACATTCGCGCCTCGATGGCCGTCGCCGGTTCCCGGTAGCTGCGTACCGCGACAGGGGTCGGGGCGGGCAGCGCCCGCTTGTCCAGTTTGCCGCTGACCGTCAGCGGAATTTCCGGAATGACCGCAAACGCACTGGGCACCATGTATTCGGGCAGCACCGACGCGGCATGCGCGCGTATCTCGTCGAGATCCAAATCCCCGAATGTGCTTGCCAAGTCGACCCCCGCGACGGGCACCAGGTACGCGGCGAGCATGGGTCCGGCCTCAGTGTCTTCGGTGACGACGAGGCAGTGTCTGACCGCCGGATGCGTCGCGATCACCGATTCGACTTCGCCGAGTTCGATGCGGAAGCCGCGAACCTTGACCTGCTCGTCGGCTCGTCCGACGAATTCCAACTCGCCAAGAACGTTGCGCCGGACGAGATCTCCCGTTCGGTATAGCCGCATGCCATGGTTGAACGGGTCGGCGACGAATCGCTGCGCGGTCAGCCCGGGGCGCCGGAGATACCCGCGTGCCAGCTGAACACCACCGAGGTACAGCTCGCCGATTACCTCGGCGGGGACCGGTTGCAACTCCTCGTCGAGCACGTAGGCGTAGACGTTGCGGTTGGGCACGCCGATGGGCACCACCCGGGTCCCCTGGGGCCCCTGCACCCGCAGGTGTGTCGAGCAGACCACCGCCTCGGTCGGGCCGTAGTGGTTGCGCAATTCCGCGTCGAAGTAAGTGGCGAATTTCTCGGCTACCTCACCCGGAAGGGCTTCTCCGCCTACGGGAACGTGCCGCAACTCCCGCCACTGCTTGACCTGCGGCAGCATCAACAGGGTGCTCAGCATTGACGGCACCATGTGCAGCACGGTGACACGGTGGCGGCTGATCAGATCGGCGACGTACGGTATGTCGCCGAACGCCCCGCCCGCGGCGGGCTTGGGCACCACCAATTGCGCGCCAAGCGATAACGTGACGAAGATGTCCAGCAGGGACGCGTCGAAGCTCACCGAAGACGACTGCAGCAACCGGTCTTCGGCGGTCATGCTCCACTCGGCGATGAACCCGTCCACGTGCTCGGCGATCGCGTGATGCGAGACGGCCACCCCCTTGGGTTGACCCGTGGAGCCCGAAGTGTAGATGACGTAGGCCAGATGCCCGGGAAGCAGCGGAGATAGCCGCTCGGCGTCGCTCAATGCGACGTCCGGCAACTGCGCTGCCGCCCGTTCCGCGGCGTCCAGCTCTTCGTCCCCGATCACCGCCTTCGGGCGCGCGTCGCTGACGAGGTATTCGATGCGATCGTCCGGGAACGCCGGGTCGATCGGCAGGTAAGCCGCCCCGGATTTCAGCACCGCGAGCATCGCGATGATGAACTCGATGGAGGTCGTCATGCGCAGGCCGACGATGTCGTCGGCTCCGAAGCCCTGTCCAACGAGCCGGCGCGCCAAGCGATTCGCGCGGCGATGCACCTCGGCGTAGGTCAGCTCGGCTTCGTCGGAGACGAGTGCGACCTTGTCGGGGTTGGCCGCCGCGGCCGCCTCGAGCATCGCGACCATCGTGGTGGCCGGCGTTGCGACAAGTTCCCCATGCGACTGCTCCAGCACGGTCTTCCGCTCGCCGTTGTCGAGCATGTCCAAGCGGGTCAGCCCGCGGTTGGGCTCGGCCAGCGCGTTATCCAGCAGCACCAGGTAGTGGGCCAGCATCTGATCGATGAGCGCGGGGCTCAGCACGTCCGTCTGGTACTCGAACTCGATGGACACGCCCTCGGGATCCAGCACCACCGCAAGGGCGAGGGGAAGATGGGCCGTGACCGCGCCCAGTTCGATTTGCCGAACCGTGACACCGTCCAGTGCGAAGCCGCTCGCGCTCTTGCGCATGGAAAAACCCAGTCGGACAAGGCGGTCCATGCCGTCGTGTCCCATGCGCTCCGGGTTGATTTCGCGTACCACACGATCGATGCCCACCGACTGGTGGGCGAAACCGTCGAGGCAGGTGCGGCGCACCGCTGCGACGAACGAGGTAAAGGTGTCCGTGGATCGCGCGGCCATGCGCAACAACAACGTATTGCCGAAGTACCCGAGGGCACCATCGGCAGCGGCACCACGCTCGGTGACCGGCACGGAGATCAGGAAATCCGGTGCACCCGTGTAGCGACGGACGAGCACGCCAAAAGCCGCCAGCAAGACCATGAACGGTGACGCGGAGTGCGTGCGGGCGAAGTCCTCTACCCGGCTGAACAGCTCGGCGGGCAACGCGCGCGTTCGACGTTCGGCCCGCCGGGACGGATGTGCCGACGCCACGCCGGGCAGCTGTAGCGGTTCCGGTGCGGGCCTCAACATGTCGGCCCAGTAGCCGACGTCGGCTATGGACGGTTCGGCCGCGCCTTGGAGCACCTCGACGGCGACGAACTGTGGCGCTTCGCCGCTGGGTTGCCGGCCGTTGTAGGCCGCGCTCAGCTCGGAAAAGAAAAGCGCCCAGGAGTCGTCGTCCCAACAAATGTGGTGCACGACGAGCAGTAGCACGAACTCGTCGGCGCCGGTGCGCAGCAGGGTAATCCGCAACGGCAACTCGGTGTTGAGATCGAAGGGACGGCCGAACTCTTCTCGCGCGAGCGTCCCGACCCGACCCTCGCGTTCCCCGGCGGTGAAGCGAGTCAGATCATCAGTCCGCCAATCGATCTCAGCGTCGTCGGAGACGACCTGATACGGCTCGCCCTCGCTGTCCACACCATAGGCGGTGCGCAAGATGGCGTGGCGCGCCACGACATCCTGGAACGCGGCCCGCAACCGCGTCTGGTCCAGGGCACCCGTCAGCCGATAGGCAACGCAGATGTTGAGCGTGACGTCGTCAGCATCCATCGCCTGCAAAAACCACATCCGGCGCTGCCCGGCCGACAGCGGATATCTCTCCCCCGCGCGGATGCGCGGGCGCTCGACGGATTCGGTTGCCGCTAAACCGCTTTCGGCGATACGTCTGCGCAGCAGCTCCCGACGACGCTCCTGCACCGTCTTGACATCGTCTGCCATGGCTGGTCTCGCTCCCGTCGGTCGAATCAGGCCTGGTTGGTCAAATAGCCGCCGCGTAGAAAGAACTCATCGCCGCGGCGCTCGGCTCCGTCCGCGGCGCGAATTCGAGTGATCACCAGGCCACGGTTGCCGCCGCGATACGCATCGGGCCCGGTCACCACCGCGCCGCCGCCCTCCTGCACGATCACCCGGCCCGGCGTACCGCCGTACCGCGCTTCGGACACACGCGCCTCGAGAACCTCGATCCGTTTGCCCCGGTAGAAGGTGAACGCGCGAGGATAGGGGTCGGACAGCGCGCGGACGAACCGCTCGAGATCCTCGGCCGGCCAGGTCCAGTCGATCAAACTGTCGCGCTCGGAACGCTTGTGGAAGTACGTCCGTTCGGCCTTGTTCTGCGGCCGCCAGACCGCGGTGCCCGACTCCAATGCGACCAGCGCATCCCGCAGCGCGCCGGGGATCAGATCCATGCCCCGCATGACCAGCTCGGTGCCGGTGTCCATGGGACCGATCGGCAGCGAACGCTGAATCAGGATGTCCCCGGTGTCCAGGCCGTCGTCCATCCGGTGGATCGTCATCCCGAATTCGGATTCGCCGCTGATCAGCGCCCACAGCACCGGGGAAAATCCGGTGAACTTGGGCAGCAGCGAGTCGTGCAGGTTCAGGGTGCCGTGCGGCGGCAAGGTGTACAGCTCCGGCGGCATCCAGGTGTACCAGCTGTTGACGACGATGACATCGGGCTCCGCGCGCTTGACCAAGTCAATCGTTTCAGCGTCAACCCGCTCGGTGAGGTGAACCGGGATGCCGTGCGTTCGCGCAAGCTGCTCCACCGACTCCGACCAGATCGCCTTGTAGGACTGCGCGCTGACCGGATGAGTGACCGCCAGCACGATGTCTTGATCGAGGTCGATCAGCGCCTGCAAGGTCCTAAAACCCCAGGTCTGGAAGCCGAACGACACGATACGCATCAAACGAACCCCTCTGCATCCGCGCGGGCGGCGAGGGCGAAGCCCTCCGGTCACAAGTCCAGCAGATTATGTTAGCCTTCGCTAAGTTGCATGGCTCTCGCGGCCGCCGCACCTACGAGATTGGGTCGATCCTTGCTCGACGTGCCCGGGCCGAACGGACGTGGGCCATTCCGAGCGACGTGACCGAGAGGCAGGAGCGCATGCCGCGCCAACTGGGATGGATCAGGCAATTCCATAAACCAGATGTGCCGGACAGTCTCCCGTTGCTGGTTTTTCCGCACGCCGGGTCCGGTGCGTCGGCCTACCGCGAATTCTCGAAGGTGCTCAGCAAGAAGTTCAACGTCATCGTCTTTCAGTACCCGGGGCGTCAGGACCGCGCGGCCGAGGCACTGCTGGGCACCCTCCCGGAGATCGCCGCGGGAGCCTTCGGCGAATTCTCGACGTCGGATCACCATCGCGGCGTTCCCATCGTCGCCTTCGGCCACAGCATGGGCGCGATGGTTGCGTTCGAGTTCGTCCGCATCGCGCAGGCTCAGGCGATCGATGTGCGCCAGCTCAACGTCTCCTCGACCGTTGCCCCCTGTCGCGCCGCGGCCAAACCGTCACATCCCACCGACGACGAAGCGCTCCTCAACCACCTATTGACGCTCGAGGGGACCGACACCGATGTGTTCGCCAGCCGCGAGCTGATGAAACTGACGTTGCCCGTGGTAAAGGCCGACTTCAAAGCCTTTGACGCCTACTCCTGCGGCGAAGACGTCAAGGTGGCGGTGCCCATTCACGCGATGGGCGGCGACCAGGACCCGTACGTCACGCTGGGTGACCTGTACGGCTGGGGCAAGCACACCGATTCCCTCGAGGTCACGATGTTCGACGGTGGGCACTTCTACCTCAACCAGCACGTCCAGGCGATCGCGGAGTTGCTGACGTCATGCGCGCCATGCGGGCACACAGCGTGAGCGGCGAGGGATCTGCCGCTACAGCGTCAACCGACCCAATCGTCATTTCCGGCATGGCGGTGGAGGCCCCGGGGGGAGTCGACAGTCCCGCCGCCTTGTGGTCCGCGCTTTGCGAGTCGCGAGAGTTGCTCGGTCCCTTCCCCCGCGATCGCGGCTGGCCGATCGATGATCTGCTGTCGCTGTCACCGCTTGACGGTTGGCGACAGGTTTGCGATTCCGGCGGATTCTTGGACGGGGCAGCGATGTTCGACCCCGCCTTCTTCGGCATCCCCTATAGCGAGGCCGTCGCGGCGCATCCCCAGCAACGCGTCGCAATGCGGATGGCCTGGAAGACCCTGGAGAATGCCGGGGTCAATCCCGGCACGCTCGAGGGCGAATTCGGCGGTTGTTTCATCGGAATGTCGATGACCGAGTATGGGCCGCGCACGGCGCTGGCCGACGCCTACACCGGGCAGCGGACCGTGGGTCTGGGACAACTGGGGGGCGCCGGCCGAATCTCGCACAGCCTGGGCCTTACCGGCCCATCGATGTGCATCGATTCGGCATGCGCATCGTCGCTGACCGCACTCCAGTTGGCCGCCAACGCGGTTCAGACGGACGAGTGCGAATGGGCGCTCGCCGGCGCTGCGTGTGTTCTGGGCGCGCCGACGGCTTTCTACGAGTTCTCAAAACTCAATGCCCTCTCCGATGACGGCCATTGCCGCGCGTATTCCGACGATGCCAGCGGCACGGTCTGGGGCGAAGGCGCGGGAATGGTTCTCGTCGAGAGGGAATCACGAGCACGGCAACTGGGACACCGCATCTACGGACGCATCCTGGCCGTCCGCACCAACCACAATGGCAAGGGCAGGCCGATCCTGGTTCCTCGCGTTCGCGCCCAAGAGCAGGTGGTTCGAAAGACGCTCGATGCCGCCGGAATCGATCCGGCCGACGTGGGGATGATCGAAGGGCACGGCACCGCGACCCTCGCGGGCGACCCGGTCGAATTGCTGGCTCTTTTCAAGACTTACGGCGCAGCGGGAAGCACGGCGCTATTGGGCTCGATCAAGTCGAACTGCGGACATGCGCAGGCGGCAGCCGGAATGCTCGGACTGATCAAGCTGCTACTCGCCGGACAGCACGGATACATTCCGCCAACCCTGTTCTCGGACAACCCGACCAAGAAACTGGACTGGGATCTGACCGGCATACGCCTGGCAACGAAGCTGGACGAGTGGCAACCCAAAGACGGCCTCCGCTACGGCGCCGCATCGTCGTTCGGCGCGGGGGGCGCCAATGCGCACGCAATCATCGCAATGCCCGTCAGTGACGCGGAGTGAATAAGTGAGCATTCCTGCCTACCGCCTCCCGAACGACCGCGTTCCCGTTCTGCTGTCCTCCGATAGCCGAGACCTGTTGCGCGCCGAGGCCGCTGCCCTGCTTTCTTACGTGGCAGATCATCCCGAAGTAACAGCGCAGGCGATCGCCGGAATGCTGTTTCGGACCCGGGCCGCCCGCCGGCACCGAGCCCTGGCGATGGTGGCCGACCAGGACGAGTTGGTCAGCGCCCTGCGGGCGGTTGTAGATGACCGCGAACATCCATTGCTGGTTCGCTCGAACACATCGGCCGTCGCCCGCCGGGTCGCGTATGTGTTTCCCGGGCAAGGGGGCCAACGACCCGGAATGGGGCGGCTCTTCTACGAATCGAGCCCGGCATTCCGCGCCGAGGTGGATCGCTGCGCCGAGGCATTTGCGATGCAGTCCGGCGAATCTCCGTTGGACTATCTTCTCGACGAACAGCTTCCCGACGAAGGCAGCGTGGCCACTGTCCAGCCCGCATTGTTCACCCAAATGGCCGGCCTGGCCGCGATGTGGCGCTCATTCGGCATTGCGCCGAAAGCCACCATCGGGCACAGCCAGGGAGAGATCGCCGCGGCCTATGTCTCTGGCGCAATCACTTTGGCGGATGGCGTCCGCGTCGTCGCGGTACGCGCACATGCCGCCGACGAGCTCGCTTGCGGCGACTACGCGATGGCAGTTGTGGCCGCCGACCGCGACAGCTGCGAGGAGTTGATCGCACGTTGTTCGGGTTGGGCGCAGCTGTCGGTGGTCAATTCACCTGGCATGGTTGGAATCTCAGGTGATCGAGAAACCGTGCAGAGCATCGTGGACACGTGCACCGGGCGTGACACCTTCGCGCGGGTCATCCGCGTCCAGTATCCCGCACACACCAGCTTGATCCATGAACTCGGCAACAGGGTTCGTGCGACCCTGCACAGCGAACTGCAAAATCCGAAGTTCCTCGACACCGATATCCCGTGTCTCGGCGCCACGCTCGGCGGTCCGATCACCCAGGACCTACCGGTCGATGAATACTGGTTCTGGAACCTGCGCAACACCGTTCGATTCGACAAGGCGATCGCAGCCGCGCTGCCGCTAGGCATCGACACGTTCGTGGAACTTGCCGAACATCCGACGCTGCAGTTGGCGATTCAGGACAATCTGGCCGCGTCAGACAACGACGACCGCGTGAAGGTGGTGGTCGGCACGTCGGAGCGATCCGCGACCGATCTCGACGAATTCACCCGCCATCTCGCGGAGCTGGCCGTGCATGACCTGGATTACCCCTGGGACTGCCTGCGCACCGAGTCCGACGGACCCTTACCGCTGCCGTTGCGCGACTTCCCCAATACCGCGATGAACGAGACCAAGCTGTGGCTGCCCTACGACGAGGTCTTGCCCCAGCGTGTCCGCCGCACCCCCACTGTCACGTCGGCAACCCCGACGACGGAGAGGGCCGGGATCGGCACCACCGCACCGCCGCGACTGCTTGTCGAAGAGTGGATCCGGCTGGCGCGTCGCTCGCTCGTGCCGCCGCGCGCGATAGGGATCGTGGATCACGCTCGAGCATCCGCGGGGCTGGCGGAGGCACTAAGCGCAGCGGCGGCAGACATCGGCGCGACGGCTCGGCTGATTGACAGCCAAAGCGCCGAGGGCAGAGGCAATCTCGACACCCAGGTCATACTCCTTCCGCCGTCGGCCAAACTCGACGATTCCGCCGCAGCCGGCGAGGTGGCCACATTTTTCGGCCACCGCACGTGGTGGCCGGGCCTGGACGACACGGTTACCGATTGCTGGCTGGTGACGGTGGGCGGTGAGGTGGCCGCGGACGACGCGGTGCCAGATCCGGTGCACGCCGCCGCAAGTGCGGGTTTCCGTTGCATCGGCGCCGAACACCCCGGGGTGCGCTTCCGGCACCTGGATCTGGATTCCGCGTCGGCGTCCGCAGAAGCGGCGATGGCGATCCTGACGGCACTGCACACGGCGAACGAGTCGGAGCTCGCGCTGCGCAAAGGCGGCCTCTACGCCAAGCGGATCGTTGAGCGCGACGCCGCCGACCCGGACAGTGCACCCCCTGAACATGTCCTCGTCGTCGGGGGAACAGGAAACGTCGGGCTGGAAATCTGCGAGCACTTCGGACGCCGCGGCGCACGGCGAATCACCCTGATCAGTCGGTCCGGCGAGACTGCCGCGATCGCCGATCGTCTGCGGGAGATCCGTTCGGCCACATCGACGCAAGTGATCGTCACACGATGCGACGTGGCCGATCAAGCGGCGGTGTCGGTGCTCGCGCAGCGCAATCGAGACGTGCCTGCGGATTTGATAGTCCATGCCGCAGTGGAATATTCGGGTATCGAGTTAGCCGACCTCACCGTCGAGAACGTCGACCACGCGTTGCGCGCGAAGGTCGTCGGCGTCGGGCGGATACTCGCAGAGTTTCCGCGCAGCGACAATTGCCGCGTATTCCTGTGCTCCTCGATCGCGGCGACCGTCGGCGGTCGCGGCCTGATTGTCTATGCCGCGGCCAATCGCATGCTCGACGCCATGGCGCACCGCCTCCGGGCCGACGGCGTGGACTGCGTTTCCGTGCAATGGGGGCAGTGGGCAGTCACTTTCGATCCCGCCGCCGTCGGTACGGCACGCCTGGCCACCACCGGTCTGCTGCCGATGTCCGCGACCGACGCGCTTGCGCTGGGGATGAGTCCACTTCGCGGCAACGCCGGCGGCGTTGCTTTCGAGCTGGATCGGGCACGGTTGGTGTTGGACTCCTGCGGCGGCGCCTCGCTGCTGTCGCAGCTGAGTTCGCCTCCCGACGTCCCAACCCCCGCGCCCACCGCGGCCCAGGATGTCCCGCAACGATTGGTTGAGCTCCTGGCCCAGGCCATCGGAGTCGATCGCGCCGAAGCCATCGACGCTGAGGTTCCCATGGTTGCGATCGGTTTGGATTCGTTGCAAGCGTTGGAGTTACGCCGTCGCGTCAAGCTCGAGTTCAATCACGATCTCGAGGTCTCGGACCTGCTGGGCGGGGCGTCTTTAGCAGACGTTGTGGCGCGGCTGGGCGGTTAGGCCCAGTCTGGCGCCTATGCGGGGCCTATTCGGTGGCCGATTCGTTGGCCAGGTCGTTGGCCAGTGCCTCGCGCAGGCTCTTCGGACGCATGTCGGTCCAAGCTTCCCCCACGTAGGCCAGACAATTCGCGCGGGTGTCCTCGCCGAACACCACTCGCCAGCCTGCCGGCACGTCGGCGAACGTCGGCCAGAGGCTGTGCTGTTCCTCGTCGTTGATCAGTACGTAGAAGCTACCGTCTTCATCATCAAACGGATTGGTACTCACCAGTTCTCCCCATCGGTGGGCCGGTGACCCCGATCTCGGCGCCGAGCACACGATCGGACAGCAGCCCCAGGCAGCTCAGGTTCGGAAATCCCGGGCCCTCGTTGACGCCGGACAGATTGGGCAAGAACAGCCTCGGAGTGACGCCGGATACGGCCAGGTCGTGGCCGATGGACTCCTCGAGTCGCTCACCGGTCAGCGACCCACCCAAGCCCAGCTCGAGGACGTCGATCGCGGCAGGGCTCAACAATGGCAGGAACCACAGCGGGTCCGCTCCGGATCCGTCGATGACAAGGTCGAAGCGATGCAAAGTTTCAAGCGGTTCACCGCAGTTGTCGGTGCACAACGTGATCCAGACTCGACTGTCGCGATTGACCACCCGAGCGACACGCCCGCGCTGATGCTTGATCCTTTCATCGGCGAGCAACGACTCCTGTACCCGCGCGGAGAAGACCCCCCGATCGGTGCGGGCGATGCAGTTGCGTCGTTCGTCCGGCGTGAGGCTGCGCCACCCTGTGGGGTCGGAGAACAGCGAATTCTCGAAAAAGCCCTCGCCGCGGGTGAACAGCGTTGCTTGCGGCGAGATCGCCGTGATCGACGAAACCCGGTGATGGAAAAGCTCATTGAGTATCGACGCGGCGGTCTCTCCGCCGCCGATGACCGCAACGCTGTCGGCAACAATTCGATCGTGCTGCCCTGCGCGCTGCCAAAACTGCGCGATCGACAACACTCGCGGGTCGCCCGAAAGCATGGACCGCTCGGGCTGGCCCGGGCCGGTGATCATCACCGAATCGGCGGACAACTCCGACTCGGGCGTGTTCAGCACCCAGCGCGATTCGTCAACCGACATCGCAACCACTTCGCCGCTAACGACTTTCAACCCCACCACGTCGGCAACCCAACGCAAATACCCGGCCCACGTGTCGTGCGTCGGCGCGGGCCTTCCCCGGTCGATCCAACCCACGAATTGGTCGGTGGCAATCAAATAGGACTGCCAGCTGAACCGCGTCATCCGCTCATCGAGCTCGGCGTTGCGGCCGCGCACCAACGTCGATCGGTACGGGAAACCGAGGTCCTTTTCGGGGCTGGTACCCAAACGCTGGCGACCGTCCGTCCAGCCACCGCCGGCGCGCCAGTTGGCGGCCACACCCGAGCGTTCGACGGCAACGACGTCGGGCACCCCTACGCCCATCTCGCGCAGCGCCGTCGCCTTCGCGGCGACGGCCACCGCCTTAGCACCGGCCCCGATGATCGCGAGGGTTCCGCTCATCGCGCCGCCACCAGTGGCGCTCGATGGTGGGAACAATGGGAGAAGCAGTGGCGGCCTTCCCAGTTCGCCGGCTCACCGACGAAAGATCCGCCACGCACAGGCCACCTCCGTCGATCAGCTTAGCTCAGGCTGTCCTAACTTTGTGTACGCTACCCTATGTCTCACCGGCAGGACATGCCTGCCCCCGATGGAGTTGCCAAGTGCCAGCCAGCCCTTCCCGATCGCCCGAAACCGCGGCACACACCGGGTCGCTGAACGGGTTCATCCCGTTTCCGCCGGAACGGGCGGCTCATTATCGAGCGGCGGGCTACTGGACTGGTCGCACCGTCGATTCCGTATTGCGGCATGCCGCGACGACCTGGCCCGACCGAGTGGCCGTCGTGGACGCGGTCGACACCCACACCTACGCCGGGCTGGACCGACTCGTTGACCGAGCTGCCGGCGGCTTCGCCGCATTCGGGATCGCACCGGCCGACCGAGTGCTGCTGCAGCTGCCCAATTCCTGCCGGTTCGCCGTGGCTCTGTTCGGGTTGCTGCGCGCCGGCGCCATCCCGGTGCTGTGCCTGCCGGGCCATCGATTGGCAGAACTCAGTCGCTTCGCGGCGGGCAGCGACGCGGTCGGCCTGGTCATCGCCGACACCGCGGGCGGTTTCGATTACCGGGCCATGGCCGAACAACTGGTGGCGCGGCATCCAGCGCTTCGCCATGTCATTGTCGACGGCCTTGTCGATGGCGCTACCGACGGCGACGCCGGCCGATTCATCCCATGGTCGGGATTGCCCGCAGGCCCCACGCCCCACGTCGTGACCGACACCGCCGCCCCCGCATTGCTGCTCGTGTCGGGCGGCACCACGGGTACGCCGAAGCTCATTCCGCGCACCCACGACGACTACGTCTACAACGCCACCGCGAGCGCGCAACTATGTCAGCTGACCGGCGACGACGTTTATCTCGTTACGCTGCCGGCCGCACACAATTTCCCGCTGGCCTGTCCGGGCCTGCTCGGCGCGATGACGGTGGGCGCCACCGTCGTATTCGGGACCGATCCCAGCCCCGAGGCCGCCTTTGCCGAAATCGCGCGTCACCGCGTGACGGTCACCGCGTTGGTGCCGGCACTGGCAAAGCTGTGGGCGCAGGCTTGTGAATGGGAGCCGGTGACACCAAAGTCGTTGCGGATCTTGCAGGTTGGCGGCGCCAGACTGGAGCCGGACGACGCTCGCCTGGTGCGCGCCACGCTGACCCCGGGCCTGCAACAAGTGTTCGGCATGGCCGAGGGGCTGCTGAACTACACGCGGCTAGACGATCCTGCGGAACTCGTCGAGAACACCCAGGGGCGGCCGTTATGTGCCGACGACGAACTACGCATCGTCGACGGCGCGGGCCGGCCGGTGGCGCCGGGCGAAGAGGGCGAGCTGCTGGTGCGCGGACCGTATACGCTCAACGGCTACTTCCGTGCCGAGCGCGACAACGACCGCTGCTTCGACCCTGACGGCTTCTACCGCAGCGGCGACCTGGTCCGCCGCAGAGACGACGGCTACCTCGTGGTCACCGGCCGGGTCAAAGACGTCATCTGCCGTGCCGGTGAAACCATCGCCGCGGCCGACCTCGAAGAGCAGATAATGAGCCACTCCGCGGTCATTTCGGCCGCGGCGGTTCCGCTGCCCGACCCCTACCTGGGCGAAAAGATTTGCGCTGCGGTTGTTTTCGTCGGAGAACCGATCGGACTCGCGGAGCTGACCGCGCATCTCGACAAACGCGGAGTGGCCGCGCACGCCCGACCCGACATACTGGTCGCGATGGCAGCGCTGCCCACTACACCGATCGGCAAGATCGACAAAAAGGCGATCGTCCGCCAGCTCGTCGGATCATGACCCCCGCGAGCGTAACGCCACTGCGAAAAACGGCCTCCGAATTCGCAGCCACGTTACGCTCGCGACGGGTCACGGCACAACATCCCATTGTTGTTCCGGCGCGTCGCCGTTGCACCAGTTGGTGCTCACCCAGGTCCCGGGATTCAGGTCGCCGACCGGGGTAAGGCAAAAGCCGCCAAACTGTTGCTGGATCTGGCCGTTGGGCTGGATAGCCCAAACCTCGTACCCAGGATTCAGACAGCCAAGGACGAATGCCCAATAATCCCGGTTTTCCTTAGACAGACACATCGCGGGGAAAGCCGCGCTCTGGATCTGCCCGGTGCCCAGCAAATTCCAGCGCTGGGATAGCGACCCATTGCAGGGGTTGATCACCGTCTTGGTGTAGATGCTCCCGTCGGGACGGTCCAGACAAAAATCGCCTGCCCTGTTTCTCAACTGGACGGGGCCGTCGGCACGTGCCACACCAGCGCCCAGCACGGCCACACTGAACACTGCGCCGATTACCGACAGGGCCAACCACGCACCGCACATCAACCGCCGCACCTGCATGTGAGTTACATCCTTTCAACTCGGTCGAGCGCGCCACCGCCTCAGACGGTTGCCACCAGCAACAAGATTGCTGCCCCATGCTGCGCTTCCGACATTCGAACAAGCTTGGTGAATGAAATGAATCCGCTAGGAAAGTACCGTCTGGGGTTGCCCCACCCCACCGGCGCGGCGCCTCGCGTCAGAAGCTATTGCCGCGCAACCAGATACGGCGCAAGAGTGGAAAGCTTTTCGCAGGTCTCCTCGAATTCACGGTCGGGGTCCGATGCTTCGATGATTCCGGCGCCGGCCCGCAACCACGTCTTCCCGTCGCATTCATAGGCCGCGCGCAGCGTCAGCGCGGCGTCCAGCCCACCGTCGGCGGAAACCATCACGACCGCACCGGAATACAGTCCGCGGGGGACTTCGTCGAGGCGCAGGACGGCCTCGACACCGGCCGCTTTCGGGATACCCGACGCGGTGACCGCCGGAAAAAGTGCCTCCAGCGCGTCCATCCGGTCGCTCGATGCGCCCAGGCGCGCGCTGATCGTCGAGCCGAGGTGCTGCACGCTTCCCCGTTCCCGCACCGTCATGAAGTCGGTGACCGCGGCGGTGCCGGGTTCGGCGATCTCGGTGATCTCCTGCAGCGAGCTGCGCACCGAAATAGCGTGTTCCACGATCTCTTTGGAGTTCGATTCCAGGTCGTCGCGGGCCTGACGGTCACGGGCGGCACCGCGGCCGAGCGCGCGAGTGCCGGCCAGCGGCTCGGTCACCACGACGCCGTCGCGGTGGACGGCCGCGACCAGTTCGGGGCTGTACCCGACGGCGCGAATTCCGCCGAGCCGCAACAAGAATGACCTCACCGGAGTGTTGTACCGCCGGCCGAGCCGGTAGGTCGACGGGAAGTCGAGCGCGAAAGGGACTTGGACGCACCGAGACAAGATCACTTTGTGGTAGCTGCCGGCCGCGATCTCGCCGACGGCCATCGCCACCCGATCACGGTAGCCGGAGGGGTCGGCGGTCACGTCGACCGCGCGGGCGCGCGACACGCCGCGTAGGCCACCGTCCATCAACTCGCGCACCGCCTCGCGGTGCACGGCCACGCCGCCGAAAACACGAACGGCCTCGCGGGTCACCACGATGCGGGTGCGGGGCCAAAACACCCGCGCCAGCGGAGTCCGCGGCGGCAGCCGTTGCTGCAGTCCGAAGCGGTAGACACCGAATTCAAACGCAACCCAACCGAACAGCTGGTCGGTTTCCAGCAGCAGTCGGTCGATGGCTTCGCCAAGGACCGGCCCCGGCCGTCCCGACCACCGTTGCCGCCGGACCACGCCGTCGCGGATCACCCGCAGTTCATCGCTGTCCAGCTCGACCATCGCCTGCACACCGCTGGCCAGCACCCATTGACCGTCACGTTCGTAGAGGAGGTACTCCTCGCCGATCCGCTCGGGCAGCACCGCGGCGAGCTCAGCCGCCAGGTCGGCCGGGTCGATATCGACGGGGAGCGGAATAGCCGGTGACGTGGAGCCTGCGGAACTTGTCTCGACGCCGACCTGGGTCACAGTTACTAAATGTAGCCTAACCTATGTAACAGCGCGCAACCCGTCCCGCCCGGCACGGCCAAAGCGCCAACCGCACGCGGTGCGAACAGCGTTAACAAGACTTTAACGGCGACGGTTTTCGCTCGTTGCAGCTAAGAGCCACGACCACCGGCCAAGGGGCGCGGCGGGTCGGTTCGTCGTCAGGCCCGCAGGATCCCAGGAGGCCCGCGCCACCCGCGGCGCTGAGGTCGCGATCGACCGCAAAAGTGACGGCCCGTCGATGTCGCGCCTTGGCCGCCTCGGGAAACAGCGCGCGCGACCCGCAGTCAACGTTGCTGTTGGCGGCATATCTCCGGGGCGGATTCGTGTCGACCTGTCGCCGGCTGCGCCGTCCCCGTCGCTGCCACACCAATCCTTACAGCGAATCCACAGATAAGTCACAGGGGATTCACGCTAATCGGGCTTCACATGTCCGACCAGCACCGCTCTCACCACCGGCTTTAGCAAAACCACCGATTCATGCACACCCACGCTTTTTGCGCCGTGTCCGAGTGGCGCCGCCGCACCAGCAAGGCTAAATTCTTGCACGGTCTAGGGATGTTCGTGGTTGGCCCAAATTGCGGAGGGTGCTTCCCCTGATCACCGCACCATCAAGGAGGCACCAATGCTGCAGGAGTTCTGGCACAACTTCACCCACAATCTGTTCAAGCCGCTGCTGTTGTTTTTCTACTTCGGGTTCCTGATACCGATCCTCAAGGTGCGGTTTGAGTTTCCCTATGTGATCTATCAGGGCTTGACCATGTACCTGCTGCTGGCCATCGGCTGGCACGGTGGCGAAGAGCTCGCCAAGATCCACACCGGCATCTGGACCATCGTGGGATTCATGGTGCTGGGCTTCATCTTGAACTTCCTCATCGGAGGCCTCGCCTACCTCTTGATGACGTGGCTGACTTCCCTGCGAAGAGTCGATCGAGCAACGGTCGCCGGTTATTACGGATCAGACTCGGCGGGAACGTTTGCCACCTGTGTGGCCGTCCTGGCCGCCGTCAATGTCGCCTTCAACGCCTACATGCCGGTGATGCTGGCCGTCATGGAGATTCCCGGCTGCCTGGTGGCGCTGTACTTGGTCGCGCGGTTGCGGCACCGGGGGATGGACGCGGCGGGGAACATGCCCGACGAGCCGGGGTACCTGCCGCCGGTCAAGGTCGGCGTCGGGCCCGGCACGGCGGCAAAGCCTCCGCACGGCCAGAGCCTGGAGGCCGAGCACGACCGTGGAGTCGAGGAGGAGCTGGAGCTCTCGATGGAGAAGCTCGACCATCCGGACTGGGAGCCCGACCCGAGCCCACCCCGCTCCAAGGGCAAGAGGATGCCCATCTTTTCCCGTGAGCTCCTGCAGGAGGTCTTCCTCAACCCTGGGCTCGTTCTGCTGATCGGCGGAATCGCCATCGGGTTCATCAGTGGGCTGCAGGGCCAGAAGGTCGTTCAGGACGACGACAAGTTCTTCGTCATGGCCTTCCAGGGCGTGCTGTGCCTGTTCCTACTCGAGATGGGCATGACGGCCTCCCGCAAGCTGAAAGACCTGCGCTCGGCGGGTCCCGGTTTCATCTTCTTTGCCCTGTTGGCGCCGAACATCTTCGCGCCGCTGGGGATCATCGTCGCCCACATCTATGCGTCCCTCACGCACGCCGATTTCAAGCCGGGAACCTATGTGCTGTTCGCGGTGCTGTGCGGCGCCGCGTCGTACATCGCCGTCCCGGCCGTCCAGCGGCTGGCTATCCCCGAGGCAAGCCCAACCCTGCCGCTGGCCGCATCGCTCGGTCTGACGTTCTCGTACAACGTCACGATCGGAATCCCGCTGTATATCGAGCTCAACCGCATGGTTGCGCACTGGTTCTAGCGTGAAGAACTGCGGTTAAGTCCCAAAGCGTGCGCACCACCGCGTCGGTCGGCCACCGGCCGCGCGGGGTGCGCACCGGCAGCTCGCCGGTCGGACGCCGGGTGCGCGAAACCGTGCCCGTCGCGCGCGATTCACCAGATTGCGACGACGCGAGCTCTGCCGATAACGGTGGAATTTTCGCCCGGAACGGCTTTCACACCGTGGCGCACAGACCCGAGCGCTGAGGGCTGAGGGCTCACGCGGCGCGAAGACCGGAGGGTTGGCGTGGCTGCGACCGCGATTGTTAATTATTCGTAAAGCTGTTGACTCGGATCCCAAAACTCCTCAAGGTTTATTGATGTTCGTGGTCGCCCCGCGTCGACTGCTGCTTTCCGCCTCGCCGAACTAAATCACGGGAGGCACCAATGCTTTATGAGTTCTGGCAGAACTTCACCCATAATCTGTTCAAGCCATTGTTGCTCTTTTTCTATTTCGGCTTCCTGATTCCGATCTTGAAAGTGCGGTTTGAGTTCCCCTACGTGATCTATCAGGGGCTGACCATGTACCTGCTGGTGGCCATCGGTTGGCAGGGAGGCGAAGAACTCGCCAAAATCCAACCGGCGGACATCGACAACATCGCCGGGTTCGTAGCGCTGGGCTTCGCCTTGAATTTCGTCATCGGGGCGCTCTCGTATGTCCTGCTGAAGTACCTGACCCGGATGCGGCGGGTCGACAGGGCAACGGTCGCCGGCTACTACGGATCGGACTCCGCGGGCACCTTTGCCACCTGCGTGGCCGTCCTCACGAGCATCGGGATCGCTTTCAACGCCTACATGCCCGTGTTGCTGGCCATCATGGAGATTCCCGGCTGCCTGGTGGCGCTCTACCTGGTGGCCCGGCTGCGCCATAAGGGGATGGACGATGCGGGCTTCATGCCCGACGAGCCCGGCTACGCGGCTGTGGCGAAGGTCGGGCCGGGCGCGGCCGCGGGGCGGCAACTGAGCGAAAGCTCGGCGGCTCAGTCTGAGCGGGGCGTCGAGCAGGAGTTGGAGTTCTCCCTGGAAAAGCGCGAGCATCCCGAGTGGTACGAGGCAACGCAGGAGCGCGGGCCGGCACCGCTCTGGTCGCGCGAAATATTGCAGGAAGTGTTCCTCAATCCGGGCCTCATCCTCCTCATCGGCGGCATCGCCATCGGCTTCATCAGCGCGATACAGGGACAGAAGGTCGTTCACGACCAGAACGAGTTCTTCGTTGCGGCGTTCCAGGGCGTGCTCTGCCTCTTCTTGCTCGAGATGGGCATGACGGCGTCCCGCACGTTGCGGGACGTCAAGTCGGCCGGCGGCGGCTTCATCTTCTTCGGTTTGCTGGCACCGAACTTGTTTGCGACGCTGGGGATCCTGCTCGCCTACAGCTACGCCGACCTCACCGACACTCACTTCCAGCCGGGCACCTATGTGCTGTTCGCGGTGCTGTGCGGAGCGGCGTCATACATCACGGTCCCTGCCGTGCAACGCCTGGGAATCCCGGAGGCCAGCCCGACCCTGCCGCTGGCCGCATCGCTGGGTCTGACGTTCTCGTACAACGTCACGATCGGAATTCCGCTCTACATCGAGATCAATCGCGCCGTCGCGCATTGGTTCCCGGGCATCTGAGGACTCTGAGGACTACGCCAGCAGCGTGCGCACCACCGCGTCGGCCAGCAGTCGCCCGCGCGGCGTGAGCACCAGCCTGTCGCCCTCGGACGTCAGCAACCCGTCGGCGATAACGGCTTCCGCGCGTTCGCGTTCATCGCTACTCAGCCGGTCCAGCGGAAGCCCTTGTCGCAGGCGGATTTTCAACAACACCTCCTCGGTGTGGCGGGCATCGGCATCGAGGTGCTCGAAACCCGCTATGGGCAGCCGGGAACCGAGCACCATCTCCGCATAAGTGTTGGGGTGCTTGACATTCCACCAACGCGTCGCGCCCACGTAGCCGTGCGCTCCCGGTCCGGCACCCCACCATTGGCCGTCGTCCCAGTAGCCGAGGTTGTGTCGGCACTCGCCACCGGCGCGGGACCAGTTAGAGACCTCGTACCAGTCGAAACCGGCCGCGGACAGCCGCGCGTCGACCAACTCGTAGCGGTGCGCCAGCACGTCGTTGTCGGGAGCTGCCAGCTCACCGTTGCGGACCCGCCGCGCCAACGCGGTGCCCTCCTCGACCACCAGGGCATACGCGGACACATGGTCGACGCCGGTATCCACCGCCGTGTCGACCGAGCGCAGCACTTCGTCATCGGACTCCCCCGGGGTTCCGTAGATCAGGTCGAGGCTGACGTGTTCGAAGCCCTCCGCCAACGCCTCACGGGCCGCGGCCGCCGACCGGTTCGGGGTGTGCACCCGGTCGAGGATCCCCAGCACGCGCGGCGACACCGACTGCATGCCGAGCGACACCCGCGTGTACCCGGCCGCGCGGATGGCGGCGAAAAAGTCCGGCCACGCCGACTCCGGGTTGGCTTCGGTGGTGATCTCGGCGTCTGGCGCCAGCCGGAAGTGCTCACGCACCATGCCGAGCAGCGCGACCATGCGCGCACCGCCCAGCAGCGACGGCGTGCCGCCGCCGACGAACACCGTCTTCACCATCGGGTCGTGCAGCCGTGCGGCCGCCAGTTTCAGTTCGGTCCGCATCGCCTGCAGCCAGGCGTCCGGGTTGACGCCGCCCAGCTCAGCCGGGGTGTAGGTGTTGAAATCGCAATATCCGCAACGGGTGATGCAGAAGGGGACATGTAGGTACAGCCCGAACGGTTGTCCGGGATTGGGCCGCATGTCGGGCAACTCGACCGGTGCTTCGCGCATGCCAAATCATCCCATGCCTTCTCAGCGGATTCTCCGCTTTGTTTACCCAACCACCCAGAATTGCCGGGTAGTTTTAATCACCGTGAGAGCAAATATGACCTGGTGGTATGGGTAGCGGCCATTCATGGCAGAATGGCCCCCATGACCGCTGCTCATTCAGGCCTGCGCGTTGCGCTGGCGGTGCGGCGGCATATCGACCTCAAGCGTGTCTGCAGCTGTTGCTGTCGGCCTTGATGTCGTAGACCCCAGCCCACCTGTACTTCTAGCTGGCCGCCGGATCTGCGCCGCCCGGAAGAAACCCGAGGTCGTGCGCGTTCCTACGCTCGCAACCTGCGCGAAGGAGACCCCCGAATGACGACAGCCCGTCCCGCTGGGGCCCAAAATAAGGCCCGAAGTGAGGGCCAGTGGGCGCTGGGAGATCGCGAGCCGCTCAACGCCAACGAAGAGATGAAGCAGGCCGGCGCCCCGCTCGACGTGCGGGAGCGCATCGAAAGCATCTATGCCAAGAACGGCTTTGACAGCATCGAGAAGTCGGACCTGCGCGGGCGCTTCCGCTGGTGGGGCCTCTACACCCAACGCGAGCAGGGCTACGACGGCACTTTCACCGGCGACGAGAACATTGATCTGCTCGAAGCCAAATACTTCATGATGCGGGTGCGCTGCGACGGCGGCGCGCTCTCCGCGCCCGCGCTGCGCACGCTGGGCCAGATCTCGACAGAATTCGCGCGCGACACCGCCGACATCTCCGATCGCGAGAATGTGCAGTACCACTGGATCGAGGTGGAGAACGTCCCCGAAATCTGGCGGCGGCTTGACGAGGTCGGACTGCAGACCGCCGAGGCGTGCGGTGACTGCCCCCGCGTCATTCTGGGCTCACCACTGGCCGGCGAGTCGCTCGATGAGGTGCTCGATCCCACCTGGGCGATCGACGAGATCGTGCGCCGCTACATCGGCAAGCCCGACTTCGCCGACCTGCCGCGCAAATACAAGACGGCAATTTCCGGCCTGCAGGACGTGGTGCACGAGGTCAACGACATCGCATTCATCGGCGTCAACCATCCCGAGCACGGGCCCGGACTGGATCTGTGGGTCGGCGGTGGGCTGTCCACCAACCCGATGCTGGGGCAACGGGTCGGTGCCTGGGTCCCGCTAGACGAGGTGCCCGAGGTGTGGGCGGCGGTGACGTCGATGTTTCGCGACTACGGCTATCGGCGGCTGCGGGCCAAGGCGCGACTGAAGTTCCTCATCAAGGACTGGGGTATAGAGAAATTCCGCACGATTCTCGAGACCGAGTACCTCAAGCGGCCGCTGATCGACGGTCCGGCCCCCGAGCCGGTCAAGCATCCGATCGATCACGTGGGCGTGCAGCGGCTGAAGAACGGGCTCAACGCGGTCGGTGTCGCCCCGATTGCCGGACGGGTTTCCGGCACCGTGCTCACCGCGGTGGCGGACCTGGCCGAGCGGGCCGGTTCGGACCGGATCCGGTTCACCCCATACCAGAAGCTCGTCATCCTCGACGTGGCCGACGACAAGCTCGACGGGTTTGTCTCGGGCCTCGATGCACTGGGCCTTCAGACGCGGCCGTCGCACTGGCGCCGAAACCTGATGGCGTGCAGCGGGATCGAGTTCTGCAAATTATCCTTTGCCGAAACCCGGGTCAGGGCACAGGGTTTGGTGCCAGAGTTGGAGAGCCGGCTTGAGGACATCAACTCCGCGCTTGATGTTCCGGTAACCGTCAACATCAACGGCTGCCCGAACTCGTGCGCGCGAATCCAAATTGCGGACATCGGGTTCAAGGGCCAGATGGTCGACGACGGTCACGGCGGCTCGGTCGAGGGATTCCAGGTTCATCTGGGCGGCAGCCTCGGCCTGGACAGCGGTTTCGGCCGAAAACTGCGACAGCACAAGGTCACCAGCGATGAGCTGGGCGACTACATCGAGCGGGTGGTGCGCAACTTCGTCAAACACCGCACCGAGGGTGAACGATTCGCGCAGTGGGTCGTTCGCGCCGAGGAAGGCGACCTGCGATGACCGACGCGACCAGACGTACCGAGGCCGAGTTGCGTGAGCTGGCCGCTCGCGGTGCCGCGGAGCTCGAGGGCGCCAGCGCCACCGACCTGCTGCGGTGGACCGAGGACAACTTCGGTGGTGTGAACGGGCCGCGCGGCTGGGCGACGTGCAACTACGTGGTGGCCTCCAACATGCAGGACGCCGTGCTGGTGGATCTGGCCGCCAGGGTGCGACCGGGCGTACCGGTGATCTTTCTGGACACCGGCTACCACTTCGTGGAAACCATCGGGACCCGGGACGCCGTCGAGTCGGTCTACGACATCCGGGTGCTCAATGTCACTCCGGAGCAGACGGTTTCCGAGCAGGACGAACTGCTGGGCAAGGACCTGTTCGCCCGCGACCCGGGCGAGTGCTGCCGAATGCGCAAGGTGGTGCCGCTGGGTAAGACGTTGCGCGGTTATTCCGCCTGGGTGACCGGGCTGCGCCGGGTCGAGGCGCCGACGCGCGCCAACGCCCAGCTGGTCAGCTTCGACGAGGCGTTCAAACTGGTCAAGATCAACCCGCTGGCCACCTGGACCGACCAGGACGTGCAGGACTACATCGCTGAGCACGACGTGCTGGTCAATCCCCTTGTGCACGAAGGCTATCCGTCGATCGGCTGCGCACCCTGCACGGCCAAGCCCGTCGAGGGCGCCGACCCGCGCAGCGGACGCTGGCAGGGACTGGCCAAGACGGAATGCGGTTTGCACGCCTCGTGACGACCCGCTGGCGACGATGCAGTGGGGGCACCTCCCGCTTGCGGGGGACGAAGCGATGAGGAGGAGCGGCGCTCAATGACGGCCCTGGTACTGACGGCGCACGGGAGTCGGGATCCACGGTCGGCGGCCAACGCGCGGGCCGTCGCCCGCCGGGTCGCGGCCATGCGGCCAGGCCTCGAGGTGCGGCTGGCCTTCTGCGAGCTCAACACGCCCAGGCTGGTCGACGTCTTGGATGGCCTGCCAGACTCCGGCCGCGAGGCGCCCAAGGCAATCGTCACCCCGTTGCTGTTGGCGAACGCGTACCACGCCCGCATTGACATCCCGCGCCAGATCGCCGGCTGCGCGGCCACCGAGCGAGTGTGGCGAGCGCCCGTGCTGGGCGAGGATCCGCGGCTGGTGTCACTGCTGCGCCGACGGGTCGTGGAGCTGGGGGTTTCCCGTCTCGACGAGCGGCTGGGTGTGCTCGTGGTGGCGATCGGGTCATCGGACCCGGTGGCCAATGCCCGCACCGCACAAGTAGCGGCGAAGCTGATGGCGGGCACCCGGTGGGCGGGCGCGACGACCGCGTTCGTGACCCGTCCGGAACCTTCGCTGGCCGAAGGCGTGGACGAGTTACATCGACTGGGCGCCCGACGGGTGGTCATCGCGCCGTGGTTCCTGGCACCGGGCCGGCTGCCGGACCGGGTGCGGGGTTTCGCGAACGACGCCGGCATCGACATGGCGCAACCGCTGGGCGCGCACGGGGCGGTGGCCGAGACGGTGCTGGACCGCTTTGATCGGGCCCTGAAGGCTCGAGCCGAACACGTCGCGGCCTGATCGCCAGATCAAACCACTTGTGCCACTTCAGTTTCAGCGATTTCACGGCGAGGATCTTGTCGGTGGGTGGCGATAGCATTCGAACATGGGTTCGAACATTCGACAGGAGGTCGCCGCGGTCTTCGACGCGCTCGACGCCGACTTGGATCGTGCCTGCGCGCTGTCGTTTGAGGCGTTGACCACACCGGAACGGCTGCGGATCTTGGAGCGTCTGGAGAGGGTCGCTCGGCGGGTGCCGGTGCCGGCGCACCAGCTGATCAATCAGCTCGCCGAACAGGCCCCTCCTGAAGAGCTGGGCGGCAAGCTCCCGCACGCACTGGCCGACCGGCTACACATCACCCGCAGCGAGGCCCGACGGCGGATCGCCGAGGCCGCTGAGTTGGGGCCACGCCGCGCCCTCACCGGCGAGGCGCTGCCACCGATGTTGACCGCAACCGCCGCCGGCCAGCGCACCGGACAGCTCGGGCCCGGTCACGTGCAGGTGATCCGCCGCTTCTACCACCAGCTGCCCTGTTCGGTGGACGTCGGAACCCGCGAGGCCGCCGAAACGTATCTGGCCAAGTTGGCCAACGGGTTTCGTCCCGACCAGATCGCCGGTTTGGCCGACACGCTCACCGACTGCCTCAACCCCGACGGCACCTACACCGACGAGGACCGCGCCCGGCGACGTGGGCTGACCCTGGGTAAGCAAGGCCCCGACGGCATGTCACAGATCAGCGGTTGGCTGACCCCCGAAGCACGGGCGACCTTCGAAGCCGTCCTGGCCAAGACCGCCGCCCCCGGCCTGTGCAACCCGGAGGACGACAACCCCGTCGTGGACGGCCCACCCCCCGGGGACACGGCCCGGCGGGACACCCGCAGCGCCAGCCAACGCAACCACGATGGACTCAATGCGGCGCTGCGCGCCGTGCTGGCGTCGGGAAAGTTGGGGCAGCACAACGGGTTGCCGGCCACCATTATCGTGTCCACCACGCTCAAGGAGCTCGAATCCGCGGCCGGTACAGCGGTCAGCGGCGGAGGCACCCGACTGCCCATGTCCGACGTGATCCGCCTGGCCCGCCACGCCCACCAATATCTGGCAATCTTCGACAACGGCAGAGCCATCGCGCTGTATCACACCAAACGCCTGGCATCCGCCGGACAACGAATTGTCTTGTACGCCAAGGATCGCGGCTGCACGCGGCCGGGGCGTGACGTGCGAGGCTACTGGTGCGAAGTGCATCATGTCGAGGACTGGGCCACCACGCATTGCACCGACATCGGCACGCTGACGCTGGCCTGCGGAGGCGATCACCCACTGGTTGAACCCGGCGGCTGGACCACCCGCAAACGCAAAGACGCCACTACCGAATGGATTCCACCGCCACACCTGGACTACGGGCAACCGAGGACCAACATGTTCCATCACCCCGAGAAGCTCTTGGCCGACGAAGACGACGAACCGTAGCCCGGCGGGTGGGGCGGCTTCGCCCTAGATCACGCCGACGTCAACGCATTCTGATCTTCGCCCGCGCCAACGGCACCGTCGCCGGTTGGCTCAGCCAGTCCACCGAGGACGGGCGGCACTCGGGTGGCCCGGACGTACACGGTGTCGCCGTCACGCAACGCCAGCGCCTCAGCGTCGCCGCGGGTGATCTGGGCGGTGAAAGCGCCGCCGGTTGCCGCGTTGGTCAACTCCACGCGCACCTCGAACCCGAGCACCACCACCCGGTCGACGGTGGCACGCAGGACACCGGTGGACTCCGCGGTGCCGTCGGCGGTGGCGACGGCCATGTCGGGATTGCGGCCGACCCGGATGTCGTGCGGGCGGACCAGGGCGCCGTTCAGTGTGGAAACCGCACCCAGGAACGACATCACGAACGCGTTCGCCGGGGAGTCGTAGACCTCGGTCGGGGATCCGACCTGCTCGATGCGGCCCTTGTTGAGCACCGCGATGCGATCGGCCACGTCCAGCGCCTCGGACTGATCGTGGGTCACGAGCACCGTGGTGACGTGCACCTCGTCGTGCAGGCGCCGCAACCACGCCCGCAGGTCCTCGCGGACCTTGGCGTCCAGCGCGCCGAACGGCTCATCGAGCAGCAGCACCTGCGGGTCGACCGCAAGGGCGCGCGCCAGCGCCATGCGCTGTCGTTGACCGCCGGACAGCTGGTTGGGGTAGCGAGTCTGAAAACCGCTCAAGCCCACCACTTCGAGCAGGTTGTCGACCTTCTGTTTGATCTCGGCCTTGGGCCGCTTGCGGATCGTCAACCCGTAGGCCACGTTGTCGCGAACGGTCATGTGCTTGAACGCCGCATAGTGCTGGAACACGAATCCGATGCCGCGACGCTGCGGCGGCACCCGGGTCACGTCACGGCCATCGATCGTGACGGTGCCGGTATCGGGCTGATCGAGGCCGGCAATCGTTCGCAACAGCGTCGACTTGCCCGAACCGCTGGGACCCAGCAGTGCCGTCAGCGAACCGGTGGGCACGACGAAGTCCACATGGTCCAAGGCGACGAAATCGCCGTAGTGCTTGTAAGCGTCGCGCACCACGATCGCCTGATCGCCGCGCTTGGTTGCGTCATCGGTCATCGACGAGTCTCCTTGTCACGCCTATTTTGTCGCTCGTGCCCGGCGGGCGTCGAGAACTACTTGGAAGATCAGGACCACCACGGCAACACACATCAGCAGCGTCGACAACGCATAGGCGCCGTATTCGGCCCCGCGGTTATATCGGTCCGAGACAAGCAATGTCAGCGTTTGCGACACCCCTGGAAGGTTGGATGACACCATGATCACCGCCCCGTATTCGCCGAGAGTACGCGCGACGGTCAGCACCACGCCGTATGTCAATCCCCACCGGATGGACGGCAAGGTGATCCGCCAAAACGTCTGCCACGAGCCCGATCCCAGCGTTGCCGCCGCCTGTTCCTGGTCGGTTCCCAGCTCATGCAGCACCGGTTCCACTTCGCGCACCACGAATGGCAGGGTGACGAAGATGCTGGCCAGCACAATGCCGGGCAGGCCGAAGATGATCTTGAAGCCAAGGTCTTTCTCGACAAAGCCCAGCACACCGCCCGATCCCCACAACACGATCAGCGCCACGCCCACGATGACGGGCGAGACCGCGAACGGCAGATCGATGACCGCCTGCAGCACGCCCTTGCCGCGAAAGCGGTTGCGCGCGAGCGCCAACGCGGTGGGCACGCCGAAAATCACGTTGAGAGGCACCACGATGGCCACCACCAGCAGCGTCAGGTTCAGCGCTGATATCGCCGCCGGGGTGCTCACCCAGTCGAAGAACTGGCCCAGCCCCGGCTGGAAGGTTCGCCACAGGATCAGCGTCACCGGAACGACCAACAACACGAAGATGTAGGCCAGCGCCACAAATCGGATGAGGTAGCGGACCCCGGGAGAAGATGTCACGCGGCCGACTCCTCACGCTTGGCCGCCCGCGCGCCCACGACCCGGAGCAGCAGCAGCACGACAAACGAAATCGTGAGCAGCACAATGGATATCGCGGCGGCACCGGTGCGGTCGTCGTTCTCGATCAAGGTCCGGATCCACTGCGACGACACCTCGGTCTTGCCTGGCACCGCCCCACCGATCAGGACCACCGAACCGAACTCGCCGATCGCACGCGAGAACGCCAGCCCCGCACCCGATAACAACGCCGGCAACAGCGACGGCAGCACGACCGAAGTGAAGATCTTCGGTCCGGTAGCGCCCAGCGACGCCGCGGCTTCCTCGGTTTCTCGATCGATTTCCAGCAGCACCGGCTGAACCGCGCGCACCACGAACGGCAGCGTGACGAAGGCCAGGGCGACCCCCACGCCCCAGGGGGTGTGCTGCAGGTGAATACCCACCGGGCTGTTGTGCCCGTACAGGGCCAGCATCACCAGGCTGGCGACGATGGTCGGCAGCGCGAACGGCAGATCGATGATCGCGTCGACGAGCCGTTTGCCGACGAAGTCGTCACGCACCAACACCCAGGCGATCACCAAACCGAAGACCAGGTTGAGGACCGTCACCGCCGAGGAGATGACGAGCGTCACCCGGAACGACTCCACCGCCGCATGCGAGGTCACCGCCAGCCAGAAGTCCTCCCAGCCGCCCCCGGCGGCCTGCCAGACGATGGCAGCCAGCGGCAGCAGCACGATCACCGACAGCCACAGCATCGCCACCCCGAGGCGAAGCGATGTGGCGTCCGGTCCGCGCACACGCCACCCCGCGGGCGGCGCCGGTGCCGCCTCGAGTTCGGGCCGGATCGCCTCCGGGTTGGCGCTACTGCTCAAAAATGACCCGGTCATCCGGTGGCCTGCGTGTAGATCTTCGTGATGCTGCCGGTGTTCTTGTCGAACAATTGCGGATCCACCGTGGTCCAGCCCCCGAGGTCGGCGATGGTCCACAGTTTCTCCGGCACGGGAAATTGGTCCCGGAAATCCGCGGTGACCGACGGATCGACCGGCCGGAAACCGGCCTGCGCCCACAACTTCTGCGCTGCGGCCGTGTACTGGAAATTCTTGAACGCGGTGGCGGCCTGCAGGTGCGGGCTGGTGCTTACCACCGCCAGCGGGTTTTCGATCTTGAACGTCTGCTGCGGGATGACGTGTTGGACCGGTTTACCCGCGCGCTCCGTGGCGATCGCCTCGTTCTCGTAACTGATCAACACGTCTCCGCTGCCCTGCACGAAAACATCGGTGGCTTCCCGTCCCGAGCCGGGACGCAACTTGACGTGGTCGCCCACCAACTTCTTGATGAAGTCAACGCCGGCCTGACCGTTGTTGCCCCCTTGGCTCTTGACGGCGTATGGCGCAAGCAGATTCCACTTCGCTGAGCCGGAGCTCAACGGGCTGGGCGTGATGACCTGAATGCCGGGCCGCAACAGGTCATCCCAATCCTTGATGTTTTTGGGATTGCCCGCGCGCACCACCAGCGCGACCACCGAACCGAATGGGATGCCCTTGGTGGCGTCGGTATTCCAGTCTTTGGACACCTTGCCCGCCTTGACCAACCGGGTGATGTCCGGTTCGACCGAGAAGTTCACGAGATCGGCCGGCTTGCCGTCGACAACGCCGCGTGACTGGTCCCCGGAAGCGCCATAGGAGGTGATCACCTGCACGCTCTTACCCTCGTCGGACGCATTGAACGCGGGAATCACCTTGCTCCAACCGGGTTCTGGTGCGGAGTAGGCGACCAGGGTGAGGCTGGTGTGGGCAGCGGTCAGCCCACCGCCGCCAACGACGTCGCTGGCGCCGCCCTGACACGCAGCGACGACACCGACAATCAGGGTGAGCACCCCGACAAACCGGACGGGCCGCCAGCGCGGTCCGCCACGAATGTCGTTGAGCATTGGTGGCCTTTCGGTGCGGGACGTAGGGATATCGGTCCCGTTACCGCGGAAAGGCGCCTAGAACTTACGGAGAATTCACGACTCCATACCAGACCGCGCACGGGTTCGGGAGTCAGCGACAACAGCGCACGAGGACACAGCATTCCAGAACACCGGACGCCACGCGCATGCCGCGAAGCCTAACAGGAATTCGCTGGGCCGCCACCGCACGGCCCGCAGCAGCAGGTCAGCTACGCATACCAGGCGGCGCGGCTCAGCGTGTCAGTAGCCACGCGACGATCACCAGCACCACGAGCGTGACCAGAACCAACGTCACGTGTGACCGAGGCATACGCGCTACCCGGGCGCCCCATCGGCGTGGCGGACGCGGCGCATCAACTGGATGCCCTTGCCAAGCAGACGATCCAGCAATTCGGCAGTGATGTAGGCGACCGCCAACACCACGGGCATCACCACCGTGGCCTGCAAGACAAACGGGAGCCCCGAAAGCCACAGCTCGTTGCCGTCCCACCAATTCAGGAACGCCTCCATCCCGCTCACACTATTCGCCCCGGAAGCCGAAACCAATGTGCCAGGATCGGCGAGTGCCCACGGCATCCTTCGACTCTGCGGCAACGACCTGTCTCATCGCCGGCGGCGGACCGGCAGGCATGATGCTTGGCCTGCTGCTGGCCCGCGCCGGGGTGCGGGTCACGGTCATGGAAAAGCACGCTGACTTCCTGCGTGACTTCCGGGGAGACACGGTGCACGCCAGCACCTTGGGGCTGCTTGACGAACTCGGATTGGGGCCGCGGTTCGCGCAGCTTCCGCATCGGAACATCGACACCGTCCGGATGGAGATCCAGGGCGATCCGGTGAATCTGGACCTGCGCCGGCTGCCCGGCGCTCATCAATACATCGCGCTGGTGCCCCAGTGGGACTTTCTGGAGATGATTGCCGGCGCCGCCGAGGCGGAGCCGACATTTCGGCTGTTACGCAGTACGGAGGTGACCGGAGTGATTCGCGACGGCCGCCGCGTACTGGGCGTCACCTACCGTGACCAGACGGGCGAAGCCAAGGAGATGCGCGCCGCGCTCACGGTAGCCTGCGATGGCCGAACGTCGACGGTGCGTTCGGCGGTGGGCCTGGTACCACGCAGCTTCGGCGCCCCGATGGACGTCTGGTGGTTCCGGTTGCCGCGCCGGCCCGACGATCCGTCCGGGCTTGCCGGCGTGCTCCGCTCGGGGCACGCGTCGATCATGATCGACCGCGGGAACTACTACCAGATCGCCTACATCATTCCCAAGGGAGCCGACGCGCAGATGCGTGCCCAAGGCGTCGAGGCGTTGAAGAGCGCGCTGGTGGGCATGGTGCCCTGGATCGCCGACCGCGTCGACACGTTGACGTCCTTCGACGACGTGAAACTGCTTGACGTGGAACTTAACCGGCTGCGTCGCTGGTATTCGGACGGAGTGCTGTGCATCGGCGACGCGGCGCACGCGATGTCGCCGGTCGGCGGCATCGGCATCAACCTGGCGGTGGCCGACGCGGTGGCCGCCGCGCGCATACTTGCCGGTCCGTTGCGCGCGGGGCGCGTGTCCACCGGCCGGCTCGCTCGGGTGCAGGCACGTCGCTGGCTCCCGGCAGCGCTCCTGCAGGCGGCACAACGGTCGATCCATGCCAACGTCATCGCCGCCGCTGTGGCCGGCGGTGATCAACCACCCCCGCGGGCCGTGCGGGCGGTGAGCCGATCGCCGGCGCTACGACGATTCGCCGGCTACCTGGTGGCGATCGGCCCGCTGCCCGAGCACGCGCCGCGGTACGCCAGGCGAGCCGGGTAGTCAGACCATTTCAGGCCGCGCAGGCCTTTACAGGCTGTTGCAGGCCGAGCAGGCCGACACCTGGGTCAAAGAATGGACGCCGGGCGGGCAGAGAGTCGATGATGTCGGGATGGTTCTGCACGCCCAACCCGCCGATCAACCCGCCTTCCAACCCGCCGACACCGGTCCCGAGGAAGCCTTTGAATCGGCCCCCAGAATGACCTCCGCCCCGCCGCTGGAATTCAGCTCCGCCGGGCCGCTGGCGACCAGCGCGTCACTTCGGAACCCGTTTCCGCCGATCGCCGATTATGCGTTCCTGTCGGACTGGGAGACGACGTGCCTGATCTCCCCCGCCGGGTCGGTGGAATGGCTCTGCCTGCCCCGGCCCGACTCGCCGAGCGTGTTCGGGGCGATCCTGGACCGTAGCGCAGGCCATTTCCGGCTCGGCCCGTACGGCGTCTCGGTGCCCTCGGCCCGCCGCTACCTTCCCGGCAGCCTGATCATGGAGACCACCTGGCAGACCCCGACCGGCTGGCTGATCGTGCGTGACGCGCTCGTAATGGGGCCGTGGCACGACATCGAGCGGCGATCGCGGACGCATCGCCGCACCCCGATGGACTGGGACGCCGAACACATCCTGCTGCGCACGGTGCGCTGCGTCAGCGGCACCGTCGAGGTGATGATGAGCTGCGAGCCCGCGTTCGACTACCACCGCGTCGGGGCGGCCTGGGAATACTCGGCCAACGCCTACGGCGAGGCCATCGCCCGGGCCAGCAGGCAACCGGACGCCCATCCGACGCTGCGGCTGACCACCAACCTGCGGATCGGGCTGGAGGGCCGCGAAGCGCGGGCACGCACTCGGATGCGGGGGGGCGACGACGTGTTCGTCGCCCTGAGTTGGACGAAGCATCCGGCGCCGCAGACCTACGAAGAGGCCGCCGACAAGATGTGGCAAACCACCGAGTGCTGGCGGCAGTGGATCAACATCGGCAATTTCCCCGACCACCCGTGGCGGGCCTACCTGCAGCGCAGCGCGCTCACCCTGAAGGGGCTGACATATTCCCCGACGGGTGCGCTGCTGGCCGCTAGCACCACCTCGCTTCCGGAAACACCGCAGGGCGAACGCAACTGGGACTACCGCTACGCCTGGGTTCGCGATTCGACGTTCGCGTTGTGGGGGCTTTACACGCTGGGGCTCGATCGTGAGGCCGACGATTTCTTCGCCTTCATCGCCGACGTTTCCGGCGCCAACAGCAACGAGCGCCACCCGCTGCAGGTGATGTACGGCGTGGGCGGTGAACGCAGTCTGGTCGAAGACGAGCTGAACCATCTGTCCGGCTACGACCATGCGCGCCCGGTGCGGATCGGTAACGGCGCCTACGACCAGGTACAACACGACATCTGGGGCTCGATTCTGGATTCGTTCTACCTGCACGCCAAGTCGCGCGAGCAAATCCCGGAGACGTTGTGGCCGGTGCTGAAGAAGCAGGTGGAAGAGGCCATCAAGCACTGGCGCGAGCCCGACCGCGGAATCTGGGAGGTGCGCGGGGAGCCGCAGCACTTCACGTCGTCGAAGGTCATGTGCTGGGTGGCGCTGGACCGCGGGTCCAAGCTGGCCGAGCGGCAGGGTGAGAAGAGCTACGCCCAGCAGTGGCGCGCCATCGCCGAGGACATCAAGGCCGACATCCTGGAACACGGGGTGGATTCCCGCGGCGTGTTCACCCAGCGCTATGGCAGCGACGCTCTGGATGCCTCGCTGCTACTGGTGGTGCTCACCCGGTTCCTGCCGCCGGACGACCCGCGGGTGCGCAACACCGTGCTGGCGATCGCCAATGAACTCACCGAGGAAGGCCTGGTGCTGCGATACCGGGTCGAGGAGACCGACGACGGGCTGTCCGGCGAGGAGGGCACCTTCACGATCTGCTCGTTCTGGCTGGTGTCCGCACTGGTCGAGATCGGCGAGGTGACCCGCGCCAAGCGGCTGTGCGAGCGGCTGCTGTCCTACGCAAGCCCGCTGCACCTGTACGCCGAGGAGATCGAGCCGCGCACCGGACGCCACCTGGGCAACTTCCCGCAGGCGTTCACCCATCTGGCGCTGATCAACGCGGTGGTCCACGTGATCCGGGCCGAGGAGGAGGCCGACGGCTCCGGGACGTTCCAGCCCGCCAACGCCCCGGTGTGAGAGGCCGGGTCAGCGCAGGGCGCTGACCTTGTCCATGATGCGCTGCGCGATGTCGACGGCGGTGGCGTCGACATCGGCGTCGGCACCGCCCGGTCCACCGGGGTGTGTCGCGTCAAAGAAGTCGACCTCGACCTCGACCAGGCAATTACCCCGCACACCAAGGGCCCGCGCCGCCGGGATGGAGGCCGGATCCGAGCGGGGGGACGCCCACCCCATCGAAATGGTCGCGGCGAGAACGGAAGCGGTAATTCGTAGGTTAGTGATCGTGGCTTTGAGCCGGATCACGCTGCCAGGCAGCGGCTGCGTCGCGCCATCGCACTTTTGCCACTGCTGAGAGAAATTCTCGAACAGCGCATTGGCGTCGTCGGCCGTGGGCAAGCTGACCACGCCCTCCTTCACGCTGGTCACGTCCGCCGACCGGGCAGCGTGCCGCCAAGTCTTGAGCGCGACGTTGTTGATCTTGGCGGACCGGTAAACGCTGTGCTGCAACATCGTTGCGACGCCGAGGCAGTCGACGGGCGAGGTCGACCCATCGTCCTGCAATGCCTCCGGACCCCCGAACCGGGGTGGGAAGCGCGGATCAATGTTCAACGGCTGCTTGAGGATCCGCGACAGCGCCGCGTCGCCGAGCAGCACTCGGTCGATGGTTTGCCCGCCGAGCGATCGCGGGGTCAGGCTCGGTGCCGGCTTCGCCGAACCGATGAGGGTCGTGGCGCAGCCGGTGGCCAGCATCACTACCGTCAGCGGCGCGACGAAGAGCCGGCGCCTCATGCGGTAGCGGCTGGTTCATGCCCTTGCCCGCCCCAACCGGCGGTCAACGCTTTCCGATGCACGTCGCCCTCCCCCGATGGTCTTGAATGGCTTCTTGAATGGCTTCTTGCCGTGGCCTGTGCTTCACCCGCAGTTTAGGTTTGGGGATCAGCTGAGCGCCGTGCGCCACACCGAAGCCACAGGCCAATACCAGCAACGTCTCAGCTCGCCGGTAGACGCGTCAGCTCAGGGCGTTGACCTTGTCCATCATGGCCTTCGCGATGTCGGTGGCGCTGGTGTCGACGTTGGCCGATCCGGGATCTGAGGAGCGCCGCTCGCCGAAGAACACCACCTCGACCTCGACGAGGCAGTTCAACTGGACGCCGATGGCACGGGCCTGCGGCGTGGGCCGCAGGGCCGGCATGTTGGGCAGTACCGCCGTCGCGGTGTTGGTGGCCGCGAGCACCGAACCGGCAACGCGGACGTCGTTGATATCGGTTGTCGTGCTGATCGGGCCACTTTGTTCCGTCATCGTCGTGCCCTTGCACTGCTGCCACTGCGCCGAGAACGTGGCGAACAGCGCCTGGGCCTGCGCGGCCGAAGGCAGCGAGACCACACCCTCTTGGACGCCGATCACTTGCGCCGGCTCGCCGTTGTTCCACCACGACTCCGACGCGACATCCTTGACGTCAGCGGACTGGTAGACGCTTTGCTGCAGCATGGTCGTCACGCCGAGGCAACCGGGTGACGCCACCGATCCGTCGCTGTGGGTGAGCTTGTCCGGGCCCCCGAACTCGGCCGGCCTACGGGAGACAAAAGGCTGGCTGAGCATTTGCGACAGCGCGGTGCCGTCAAGGAGCACCTGCTGGACGGTTGCGCCGCTAAGCGGCCGCGGCTTCAGGTTCGGCGCCGGCTTCGCCGTGCCATCCACCACCGACCCACAGCCAGCCACCAGCGCGGCTATCACCGTCAGCGCCGTGGCCGGTCCAAGTATCCGCATGGCTACTTTTTACCTTTGTCCCCCGCGGCGTCTGTGGACAGCGCGGCGACGAACGCCTCCTGCGGCACATCGACGCGCCCGATGGTCTTCATCCGTTTTTTGCCTTCCTTCTGCTTTTCCAGAAGTTTGCGTTTACGGGTGATGTCACCGCCGTAGCACTTGGACAGCACGTCCTTGCGGATCGCGCGAATGTTCTCGCGCGCAATGATTTTCGATCCAATGGCCGCCTGCACCGGCACCTCGAACTGCTGGCGCGGGATGAGTTCCTTGAGCTTGGTGGTCATCTTGTTGCCATACGCCGAAGCCCCGTCCTTGTGCACGATCGCGCTGAACGCGTCGACCGCCTCGCCCTGCAGCAGGATGTCGACCTTGACCAGCTGGGCCTCCTGCTCGCCGGCCTCCTCGTAGTCGAGGCTGGCGTAACCGCGGGTGCGCGACTTCAGTGAGTCGAAGAAATCGAAGATGATCTCCCCCAAGGGCATCGAGTAGCGCAGCTCCACCCGCTCGGGCGACAGGTAGTCCATGCCGCCCAGCTCGCCACGGCGCGACTGGCAGAGCTCCATGATGGTGCCGATGAACTCGCTGGGCGCGATGATGGTGGTCTTCACCACCGGCTCGTAAACCGTGCGAATTTTGCCTTCCGGCCAATCCGACGGGTTGGTCACGACGATGGAGTCGTCCGCGTCTCCTGCCCGTCCTTCTAGGATCACCCGGTACACGACGTTCGGCGACGTCGAGATGAGGTCCAGATCGAATTCGCGCTCCAGCCGCTCGCGGGTGATCTCCATGTGCAGCAGGCCCAGGAAACCGCATCGGAACCCGAACCCCAGCGCCACCGACGTTTCCGGCTCGTAGGTCAAGGCGGCGTCGTTGAGCTGCAGCTTGTCCAGCGCATCACGCAGATCGGGGTAGTCCGAGCCGTCGACGGGATATAGCCCCGAGTAGACCATCGGCTTGGGTTCGCGATAGCCGGTCAGCGCCTCCTTGGCCCCATGGCGGGCGGTCGTCACGGTGTCACCGACCTTGGACTGACGGACGTCCTTGACCCCGGTGATCAGGTAGCCCACCTCCCCCACACCCAGGCCCTCGCTGGGCTTCGGATCGGGTGAGACGATGCCGACCTCCAGCAGTTCGTGGGTGGCGCCGGTGGACATCATCAAGATGCGCTCGCGCGGGGTGATCTTGCCGTCCACCACCCGGACGTAGGTCACCACGCCGCGGTAGATGTCGTAGACGGAGTCGAAGATCATCGCGCGGGTTGGCGCATCGGCGTCGCCCTGCGGGGGCGGCACCTCACGCACCACATGGTCGAGCAGGTCGGCCACGCCCTCCCCCGTTTTGCCGGACACGCGCAGCACGTCACTGGGCTCGCAGCCGATGATGTGGGCAATCTCACCGGCGTAGCGGTCCGGATCGGCGGCGGGCAGGTCGATCTTGTTGAGCACCGGGATGATGTGCAAATCCCGGTCCAGCGCCAGGTAGAGGTTCGCCAGCGTCTGCGCCTCGATGCCCTGGGCAGCATCCACCAGCAGCACCGCGCCCTCACAGGCCTCCAGCGCGCGCGACACCTCGTAGGTGAAGTCGACGTGGCCCGGGGTGTCGATGAGGTGCAGCACATAATCTTTTCCAGCATCTTCACCGGCCGATACCCGCCAGGGCAGACGCACGTTCTGCGCCTTGATGGTGATGCCGCGCTCCCGCTCGATGTCCATCCGGTCCAGGTACTGGGCGCGCATCGAGCGCTCGTCGACGACGCCGGTGAACTGCAGCATCCGGTCGGCCAGCGTGGACTTGCCGTGGTCGATGTGAGCGATGATGCAGAAATTCCGAATCTGCGCCGGCGCGGTGAAGGTCTTGTCGGCGAAACTGCTGATGGGAATCTCCTGGGCTCCAGTTGTTGAAGGCATCCGAGGGAGGTGAGCGGCGCCTAGCTGGTGCGTCCAGCGTATCCATCCGGGGTGGCCGGGACACACTTGGACACAATCTCACCGGCCGCTCGCAGCTATGCTGCGAATATGGCGTCTGCCCGGAAATCTCAGTGGAGGACGTTTCAGCGCTTCGCGGAAAACCTGGTTTTCAACGGTGCTCCGCGGCTGGTCCGGCACGTGCAGACCTCCCAGATCGTGCTGCGCGAGCTGCAGCAGGCCGTGAAGATCACCGCGAACGTCATCGCCGCGGTCGCACCGCCGCCGCCCGCATCGATCACGACGGGCCGGCCGGTGACGAGCACCAGCTTCCCCACCGCCCAGCGAGCCCGCAAGCTGGTGTACGCCCCGGACCTCGACGGCCGGGCGGATCCCGGCGAGGTCGTCTGGACGTGGGTGGTCTACGAGGACGACCCCACCCAGGGCAAGGATCGACCCGTCCTGGTCGTGGGCCGCGACCGCGCCGTCTTGCTGGGATTGATGATGTCCAGCCAGGAGCGCCACGCCGCCGACCCGGACTGGGTCCGCATCGGCTCCGGCGCCTGGGACTACGAGGGCAGGGAAAGTTGGGTGCGGCTGGACCGGGTCCTCGACGTGCCCGAGGAGGGCATTCGCCGCGAGGGCGCGATACTCGATCGCGAGATCTTCGACGTGGTGGCCGCCCGGTTGCGCGCCAACTATTCCTGGAGTTAGCCAGTCCTGGCGGATCAGCCCCGCCCCGGGCAATCAGCCCTGCGTGATGTAGGAGTGCAGCTGCTGCTGCTCGGCCTCGAGTTCTTCCATCCGGGTCTTCACCACATCGCCGATGCTGACGATGCCGATCAGCTTCTTGCCGTCCAGGACGGGCACGTGACGTACCCGGTTTTTGGTCATCAAGACGCTGATGGCGTCGACAGTGTCGGACTTCGTGCACGTGGCGACGGCGGACGTCATGATCTTGGAGATCGGGCGGGACAGGACGCTGGGGCCGTGTTTGTGCAGCTGGCGCACGACGTCGCGCTCGGACACGATCCCGACGACCCCCTCGGCGCCGACCACCACCATGGCACCGATGTTCTGCTCGGCGAGACCGGCGAGCAGTTCCTGGACGGTTGCGTCCGGGTTGATCGTGACGACCGCCGCACCCTTGTTCCGCAGAACGTCCGCAATCCGCATAAAGGCCTCCAGCTGGTTGTGAGCTGCTTCACACCAGGCTAAGGCTAACTTGCCCGGCGGGAAAGCCACCGTCGACCACGAGTGTCCGTACCCTGCCGCCCGCCGTCTCAACGCGCCCGCAATTCGTCGCGTCGGCGTTCCCCGACCGCCTGGCGGCGAGCCGGATCGCCAAATGTCACTGCCCGCCGACGCGGCTTGCAAGGATAGGGCCATGATCGAGATCACTTTGCTGGGCACCGGAAGTCCCATCCCGGATCCGAACCGCGCCGGCCCGTCCACCCTGGTGCGAGCCAGCGGGCAGGTCTTCTTGGTGGATTGCGGGCGTGGAGTGCTCCAGCGCGCGGCGGCAGTCGGCGTCGGGGCCGCAGGCTTGTCGGCCCTGCTGCTCACCCACTTGCACAGCGACCACATCGGCGACCTCGGCGACCTTCTGATCACGCGGTGGATCAGCACTTTCGCGCCTGATCCCACGCCGCTGCCGATCATCGGACCGCCCGGCACGGTGGAGACGGTGGAGGCGACGCTGAAGGCGTTCGGTCATGACATCGGTTACCGGATGGCTCATCATGCCGATCTGAATGCGCCGCCGGCGGTCGAGGTGTTCGAATGCACCGAGGGTCCGGCGTGGGACCTCGACGGTGTATCGATCCGGGTGGCCCCCACCGATCACCGACCGGTGGCACCGACCATCGGGTTCCGCATCGAATCCGGGACGACGGCGGTGGTGCTGGCCGGCGACACGGTGCCCTGCGCCGGCCTGGACGACCTGGCGACCGGCGCCGACGCGTTGGTGCACACCGTGATCCGCAAGGACATCGTCGCCAACATCCCGCAACAACGCCTCAGGGACATCTGCGACTACCACTCGTCGGTCGAGCAGGCGGCGGCGACCGCGGCCCGCGCGGGTGTGGGCACGCTGGTGATGACGCACTATGTCCCGGCGCTGGTGCCCGGCCAGGAGGAACAGTGGCGCGCGCTGGCCGCCTCCGAATTCGGCGGGCGCGTCGAGCTCGGCGACGACCTGCACCGCGTCGAGGTCAACGCGCGGGCCTGACCGTCATTCGCTGACCACGGCGCCGGCCGGATGGCGCGCTGTCCCCCGTGACTGAACATCGCTGCGCCGCAATGGCAAGAGCGCACCGACGGCCACCAGCCAGACCAGCGCCGAGACCCGCGCGATCGGCAGGATCACCGCCAGCGGGGGCCAGACGAGCACCAGCGTCGTCAATTCGGCCAGCGCGGCAATCGCCACACCCATCCAGGCCACCGGTCGCGGGGTCAACCCGAGGACGAGGCTGGGAACCGCCATGCCGGCAACCAGCAGGCCCAACGCCACGATGTGCCCGGGGCCGCCGACCAGGAACACCAGGAAGTAGAGGGCCCGGACCAACGCGGCGTCCGCGCTGACCTCCGGCCGTGACAGCGTCCATGCCAACAAACCCGTGAGGCCCAGCGCGCCGGACGCCAGGGTGCCGCCCGTGAGGGCGATCGTGCCGCCCGGCGCAGTGACGCCGAGCTGCCGCAAGCGGGCACTGGCCGTGGCCGCATAGACCGCGAGCGGGACCGACGACGCGAACGCCGCCGTCGCGATCACCTGCACGGCGACCGGCTGGGCGCGGACGTACGCCTGAACCGCTGCGGCCGGGCCATAGGGCAACGGCATCACCCCGCCGATTGCTACCCCGATGGCGAGCCCACCGAACAGCAGGACCAAACAGACCGCGGAGAGCAACACCAACGGCGGTCCGCCCTGCCGGGCGCCACCGCGAACCGGACCAGTTCCATCCCTGCGCGCGTTCATGATCTGAACGATATTCCCGCGCTCGCACGAGCCGGCTAAGCCAGCCGGGTGATCTCCACAATCACGTCGAGATCGGTGGCCCCCTGCCCGGAGAAAATGCCTTTCAGCGGGGAGACGTCGGTGTAATCCCGGCCGGCCCCCACGCTGACGTATTGCTCGGTGATCTCCGCGTCGTTGGTGGGGTCGTAGTTCCACCAGTCGCCGGTCCAGGCCTGAATCCAGGCGTGGCTGCGACCTTCCACCGTGTCCCCGACGACGGCGTTGGGTTTGGGGTGCAGATAGCCGGACACGTAGCGCCCCGGAATTCCCATGCTGCGCAACACAATCAACGACAAATGCACGAAATCCTGGCAGACACCCTTGCCCTCACTGAGGGCGTCCAGTCCGGAGGAATGCACGCCGGTGGTTCCCGGGAGGTAGTCCAGCTCACGACGCACCCAGTCGCCCACCGCGACGACGGCGTCCCGGGGACCGTAGGCCTTGGCGATTCTTTTGGCCACGGACGCGACACGCTTGTTGCTGTTTGGGGTGTGCGCGGTAGGGCGAAGCAACTCGTCGAAACGGTCGATCACCGCCTCGGACTCCAGGTCATCCCAGCTGACTTTTGCCGCCGGCGGCTCCGGCCGCTCCGTCTCGACGACCGACGACGACGTCACCGTGAGATCGGTGTGCGGCGCGTGCAGGTCGAACGCCGTCACCGCCGTGCCCCAATAGTCGATATAGCGGTAGGAGCGGGTCGCGGGGATGGTTTCGATGCGGTTGAGGACGACGTTCTGCCTGGTGTCCGACCGCGGGGTCAACCGGACCTCGTTGTAGGAGGCGGTCACCGGCGATTGGTAGGCGTACCCGGTGGTGTGCACCACCCGCAGCCGCCACATCAGGCTTCGCCCTGTCGGGTCACCAACCGGCCGCGCTGGCCGGCATCCGACCACGCCACCCAGGGCGTCACGTGGAAGTACTGCAGCGACAACGCTTCTCCGACGTCGTAGCAGGTTCGCTGCAAGTCCGCCAGACGGCTCTCCAGTGACTCGAGCAACACCCCGGGTTCCACGAACTCCAGTTCGCTGCGGGCGCGCCCGAGCAGCCGCTGGGCCTCGGCGGTGGCCCCGATCCGGCTCTGCGGATCGTGCGCCAGCTCGTGGAGGTTGTGTTCGGCCATCCTCAGCGAATAGAACACCGAACGCGGAAACAGGCGGTCCAGGAGCATGAATTCGACCACCCGGTTGGCATCCAGCACACCACGGTAGGTGCGCAGATAGGTGTCGTGCGCACCCGCCGAGCGCAACAGCGTCACCCACGCCGGCGACGACGCGCTGTCCCCGAACCGCGACAACAACAGGCGCACCGTCATGTCGACCCGCTCGATCGCGCGCCCCAGCGACATGAAGCGGTAGCCGTCGTCGCGCGACAGCGTCGAGTCGGCCAAGCCGGCGAACATCGCCGCCCGGCCTTCGACATACGACAGAAACTCGTGCGGGCCAAGGCGTTTCGCGGCACGCTCGCGTTCGGCCAGGGCGTGGTAGGTGGTGTTGAGGCACTCCCAGATCTCGCTGGATGTCACTTCCCGGGCCGACTTCGCGTTTTCCCGTGCCGCTGTGATGGCGTCGACGATGGAGCAGCCGCCCGACACGTTGGTGCTGAAGGCCACCAGGTCGGTCAGCGACCAGACGTCCAGGTCGTGATCCGGCGGGTCGATGCCGAGCACCCGGAGCAGCAGCCGGGACGCCTGGTCGGGGTCGACGCTGGAATCCTCGAGCAACTGGTGCAGCGCCACGTCCAGAATTCGTGCGGTGTCATCGGCGCGCTCGACGTAGCGGCCGATCCAATAGAGCGCCTCAGCGTTGCGGGCCAGCATCAGCGCATCGCCTGCTGTTGCTGCTGCTGGGGCTGCTCGTCCTGTGGATCGGCCGGCCACGGCTGTTGTTGCGTCAGCCGCGCCGAGCCGTCGAGCGCCGGGTCCGGTATGGACTTCGGCAGCGAGCGCACCACCTTGGCCGCGCCCAGCTCACGGTTGCCGCCCGACGCGCGCGGTGCCAGCACCCAGGTGTCCTTCGAGCCACCGCCCTGGCTGGAGTTGACCACCCGCGAACCCTCGACGAGGGCCACCCGGCTCAGCCCGCCGGGCAACACCCACACTTTGTCGCCATCGTTGACCGCGAACGGCCGCAGATCGACGTAGCGGGGCGCCAACGCGCTTCCGACCTGCGTCGGCACGGTCGACAGTTCCATCATCGGCTGCGCGATCCAGCTGCGCGGATCGTCGCGGACCTTCTTGGCGACGGCCGCCAACTCCTTGTCGGAAGCCTGCGGACCGAACACGATGCCGTAACCGCCGGACCCCTCGACCGGCTTGAGAACCAATTCGCCGATCCGGTCCAGCACCTCCGCGCGTTCGTCATCCAGCCAGCACCGGTAGGTCTCCACGTTGGCCAACAGCGGTTTCTCACCCAGGTAGTACTCGATCATGGTCGGCACATAGGTGTAGACGAGCTTGTCGTCGCCCACGCCGTTGCCGATCGCGCTGGAAATCACGACGTTGCCGGCGCGGGCGGCGTTGACCAGACCGGCCACGCCCAGCACCGAGTCGGCACGGAACTGCAGCGGGTCCAGGAAGGCATCGTCGATACGCCGGTAGATCACGTCGACCTGGCGCTCGCCCTGGGTGGTCCGCATGTACACCTGGTTGTCGCGACAAAACAAGTCGCGGCCTTCGACCAGCTCAACGCCCATCTGACGAGCCAGCAGCGAATGCTCGAAGTACGCCGAGTTCGCCACGCCCGGGGTCAGGACGACGACTGTTGGGTCCGCCTCGTTGGTGGCCGCGGAGTTCCGCAGCGCCCGCAGCAGGTGCGAAGAGTAGTCGTCGACCGCGCGTACCCGATGGGTGGCGAACAGGTTCGGGAACACCCGCGCCATCGTCCGCCGGTTCTCCATGACATACGACACACCCGACGGCGAGCGCAGATTGTCCTCGAGAACGCGGAAATTGCCCCGTTCGTCGCGGATCAAGTCGATGCCGGCGACGTGGATCCGTACCCCGTTGGGCGGGACGATCCCCACAGCCTGGCGGTGAAAATGCTCGCAGGACGTGATCAGGCGGCGCGGGATGATGTCGTCGTTCAGGATCTCCTGATCGCCGTAGATGTCGTCGAGATACATCTCGAGCGCCTTGACCCGCTGGGTGATGCCGCGCTCCAGCCGGCTCCACTCGGCGGCCGAGATCACCCTTGGCACCAAGTCGAGCGGAAAGGGCCGCTCCTGACCCGACAGCGAGAACGTGATGCCCTGGTCGATGAATGCCCGACCCAGCGCCTCGGCGCGGGCCTTGAGCTCTGAGGCGTCCGAGGGCGCAAGCTCGGCGAAGATGCCGCGGTAGGGGCCGCGGACGTTGCCCTGCGCGTCGAACATCTCATCGAAGGCCGCCGAATACGAGTCCGACGTGTTGTATCCGCCGAAAATGCGCTCAGAGCGCGCGTTGGGACGCCCAGCACCGCCGCGCGACCCTCGCCTGTTTTCCTCGAGCTGACCCGGAAGACTCACTTTAGAGATGGTGCCTCAATCGATGTTCCGGCAGGCTGCGGGTTCCCTTTTTGGGAGAAAACGTAACCGACTGCTAACCTGAGCAGTCGTTATTGGGTGGGTCGCCCAAGCAAATACCGATTCGAAGAAGGAACAACAGGCGTGGCCAACATCAAGTCGCAGCAAAAGCGCAACCGTACTAACGAGCGCGCCCGACTGCGCAACAAGTCGGTGAAGTCGTCGCTTCGCACCGCAGTGCGTGCGTTCCGCGAGGCAGCCCACACCGGCGACAAGGACAAGGCTGCGGAGTTGCTGGTGGTGACCCAACGCAAGTTGGACAAGGCGGCCAGTAAAGGCGTGATCCACAAGAACCAGGCGGCCAACAAGAAGTCGGCACTGGCGCGGGCCCTCAACAAGGTCTGACCCGCCGACGTTCTCAGCGGCTCCGGTCCGCCACCAGCTCCGCAACCTGCCGTACCGCGGATTCCAGCGCGTAGTCCGCGTCGGCGACAGCCCCCTTCACATTGGCGTTGAGCGTCGCCACCACTTTCATCGCGGTTGCCACCGTGTCACTCGACCAGCGGCGGGCTTGTTTCTGGGCTTTCTGCACCCGCCACGGCGGCATCCCCAGTTGCGCCGCCATTCGATAAGGGTCGCCGGACAGCGGCCCCACCCGGCCGATGGTATGTACGGCCTCGGCCAGCGCGTCGGCGAGCACCACCAGCGGTTCACCGCGCATCATCGCCCACCGCAGCGCCTCGGTGGCACCCGCGACGTCGCCCGCGACGGCTTTGTCCGCGATGTCGAAGCCCTTCACCTCGGCCTTCCCGCTGTGATAGCGCCGCACCGCGTCGGCGTCGACGTCGCCGCCGGTGTCGGCGACCAGCTGCGAACACGCGGCGGCGAGCTCACGCACGTCCGACCCGACAGCGTCGAGCAGGGCCGTCACCGTCTCCTCATCGACCTTGATCCGCAGCGCGCGGAACTCCTTGCGGACGAAGTCGACGCGGTCGCTTGCCTTGGTGATGCGAGCGCACGGGTGCACCACGGCACCCAGCGACTGCAGCTCGGCGGCCAGCGCTTTGGCCCGTCCACCGCCGGAGTGCACCACCACCAGCACCGTGCCCGTCGGGACGTCCGCGGCGGCCGCGGCGACCATCGCCGCCGTGTCCTTGCCGGCTTCGGCGGCGGCCTCCAGCACGACGATGCGCTCGTCGGCGAACAACGACGGGCTCAATAGCTCGGCCAGCTCGTAAGTACTGACGTCGCCGGCCCGCGCGCGGGTCACGGGAATGTCTGGGTTCTCAGAGGTGCCGACACGCTCGCGCACCGAACGCAGCACGTCGGCCACGGCCCGCTCGACCAGCAGCTCCTCGTCCCCTAAGACGAGGTGCAACGGCGAAATCTCGGTCACTGCACGATGGTGTCACGTGAGTCTGACTAGCGACCGACCAATCCCGACAGCGACCAGGCCGGCACGCAGATGACGACGGCCGCCGCGGCAAGCCCGGCCGCCGTGCGAAACCATCGCCACCGCCATAGCAGCCTGGCCGCCACCAGCATCAACACTGTTACGGCACCGACCACCAGCACTCCGGGCACACCGGGCGGTACCGGTACCGTCGCCGCCGGCAGTTCGGCCGCCCACTTCGCCACAGCCAGGACCCACCACAGTTCGGGCCCGGTAAAGCGGATCAACAGCTGCGCACCGGCGCGCCACAGCGGGCACAGCACCGCCGCCGCGCTCCCGAGCACGGTGATCGGCGTGATCACGGGCGCGACCGCGAGGTTGGCGGCAGTGGCCACCAGGCTGACCCGGCCCGAAATGGCGGCCACCAGCGGGGCGGTCACCACCTGAGCGGCCCACGCGACCGCAAGCGCATCGGCCAGCGGCTTGGGGCAGCCTTTGTCGACGAGGCGCCGTGACCAGACCGGCGCGATGACGACCAGCGCTGCCGTCGCCAGCACGGAGAGCGCAAAGCCGACGTCCACGGCCAGCTGGGGAGCGACGGCCAGCAGTATCAGCACCGTGGCGGACAGCGCCGGAATCGCTTGCCGCCGCCGCGAGGACAGCATCCCCGCCAACGCGATGGCGCCCATGACGGCAGCCCGCAAGACGCTTGCCGTCGGCTGCACGACGATGACGAACGCGATCAAAGCCAGCGCGGCCAGCACGACGGCGGCGCGCGGGCCGATCAACCGGGCCGAAAACAGCACCGCTGCGCACACGATCGTGACGTTGGCCCCCGATACCGCCGTCAAGTGCGTCATCCCCGCCGTACGAAAGTCACGGGTGGTCACACCGGTCACCGCTGAGGTGTCGCCGAGGACCAGGGCGGGCAGCATCGCGGCCTGGTCGGCCGGCAGGACGTCGCGCACGGCAGCGGCGAACCGGCGACGCACGGCGTGAGCGGCCCGCTGCACCGCTCCGGCGGTGCCCATGGTCGGCCGGCCCGACGCGTTCAGCGTGGCGACCGTCAGGTCACGCCGGGCCGGACGGCTGATGCCCGCACTGAACCGCAGCGGCTGGCCCACTAGCACGCCATCGAAGTCTGCCGCCCGCGCGAAAACGACTACTCGGCCCGACATCTCGTCGGCACGCAGGCGCTGCAGCGTGGCACGAAACATGAGCCGGCCGCCGCCCAACGACAGCGCGCTCTCGCTGGGGGTGACCGTGACCGGGGCGGTCGTTCCGAACGCCGCGGTAATCGGGTGACGACCTATCGCGTCGGCATGCAGGCCGATCGCGAGCCCGAACCCGGCGCCCACCACTCCGATCGCCATCAGCGCAGCGCTGACCGCCGGCAGCCGCCCGGTCGGGCCGGGTCGGCGGGCCCCGTAGCACGCCAGCGCACCCGCGGCGGCGACAAGCACCGCGCACCAGCACGCCACCGTCCGCCCGACGGGCCACCAGATTCCGGCGGCGGTCACCATCCAGCAGGTGAGCGCGGCCGGTACCAGTCGCACATCGACGCGCGCGGACGCCGACTCGGCATTGCCCGGGCGGCACACCGGTGTCAGACACGGACCAGGCGGCGCAGTTTGTCCAGCCGCGCTGGACCGATGCCGTCGACATCGGCGAGCTGGTCAACGCTGGTGAATTTGCCGTTAGCCTGCCGCCACGCCACGATCGCGGCGGCGGTGACCGGTCCGACCCCGGGCAGGGCGTCCAGCTGCTCCACGGTTGCGGTGTTGAGGTTGAGCACCTCACCGGCCTTCGGCTTCACCGTCCGCGAAGCCGGCCCCGGTGCCCCGGATACCGGTGAACCGGAGGCCGGTGCCAAACCAGAGGCCACCGAACTGCCGAGCGCCGTCGGCTGCCCCGAGACGGGAGCAAGCCCGACCACGATCTGCTCGCCGTCGCCGACCGGCCGGGCCATGTTCAATCCGATGGTGTCGGCGCCGTTCACCGGGCCACCGGCCGCCTGCAGCGCGTCGGCGATGCGCGCGCCGGGCGCCAGGGTGACCAGTCCGGGAGTGTGCACCAGGCCAACCACGCTGACCACCACCGGTCGGTCGGGACTGGCCGGCTCGCCGGCGGTCGGGCTCGCCGACGACCTGGGGCTCGCCGTGGACGCCTTCTCCACCGGG
>Ga0210389_10000309_pt1 | contig 48890 bp, 44 predicted proteins | sample IncBWH28OmetaG_FD_160127 | JGI IMG/M metagenome (GOLD analysis project Ga0210389, IMG submission 160127) | Forest soil microbial communities from Barre Woods Harvard Forest LTER site, Petersham, Massachusetts, United States - Inc-BW-H-28-O ... | reverse complement strand
CGCTCGGGTAGAACCCGGCCTTGCGCTGATCTATGCGATGCGCGGCGGCTTCAGTGCGAAGGCGCGCGGCGACGATGTCGGGACGACGCCCGAGAAGCTCGAGGGACAGGTTCGTGGGCAACCCTTGAGAACCCGCCCAGACGACTTTCGGACGAGTGATTTGAAGTCCCCGGTCCGGGCCTGCCCCGAGAAGCGCCGCGATGGCGTTGCACTGCAGACCGATGCGCTCCTCGATCGCCAGAAGATCGCCCTTGGCGGCCGCCTGCCGCGCCTCGACCTGTCGCACGCTCGCGAGCGTCTCTAGGCCGAACTGACGGCGCTGGCGAAACAACGCGACCGTCTGCGTACGCAGCGCAAGCGTGTCGGCCGCGTTGTCATGCAGCGTATAGAGGTGCAGGAGACCGGCGTAGGCAGAGGCGACCGAGGTCGAGAGGATGAGGCGCGTCTGCGCGATCTCGACCTCGGCGGCGTGCTGCTCCGAGACGGCAGCCGCTAGTGCGGCGCGGTTCTTGCCCCAGAAGTCGAGCTCATAGGACATGTTGAGCGTGGCGGCGCCATAACCGTTCCAGCCATTTGGCAGCGCCTGCCGCGGTACCAAGAAGTCGTAGCTCTGCTTGGCCTCGGCGATAACGGCGGATCCCGTCACCTCGGGCAGGCGCGTGGCACCGGCGCTCTGAACCTGCGCCGCTGCAGCCTTGAGGCGTGCCTGAGCCAGATCGAGATCGGGCGTATTGTTGAGCGCCAGCTCGATGAGCGCATCGAGCTGCGGGTCGCCATAGGCGCGCCACCACTGATCGCCAGGCCAGGCCCCGACGGGAGCCGCGAACGAGTTTGAACTGCCAAGCTCATCGACTTTCTTCACGGCAGGGGGCGGATCGAGCCGGGGGACCTGCGCGCAGCCACTGGCGAGCGCAAGACTAAGGGCGAGCAGAAGGGTGAGGCGGCGAGGGCGCGCTGCGAGAGGTTGACACTGGATTGTTTGCATCGCGGTAAAGCTCCTTAACTGAACTGTACGGTACAGTACCTTGACTTCTGACCCGATGTCAACAAAAATGTACCAGACGGTCCAGTTATAGAAGGAAGCGACTTGAGTGATGAGCAAAAACGACGCCAAGCGACAGGCAATTCTCGAAAACGCCTATCGGCTATTCCGTGCGCAGGGATTCGACGGAACTTCGATGGCGGACATCACTTCACAGGTCGGCGGCTCGAAGGCGACCCTCTACAGTCACTTCCCCTCGAAAGAAGAACTGTTCGTTGAATGCATGATGGCGGCCCTGCAGGACTACATGTCGGACACTCTGAAGCACCTCGACGCTTCCCGGAGCGATCCGCAGGCCTCCCTTCGCAACTTTGGCGCGAGCGTCCTCAATTTCATTTGCTCACCCGAACAGGTGGAGGTGCGTCGCTTGATGATCGCGGAGGCGGCGCGCTCCGGCACCGGGAAGCTCTTCTTTGCCAAGATCACCGCATTGCGCGCGCAGATCTCTTCATACCTGGCTGCATGTATGGCATCCGGGCTGCTTCGCCGAGACGACCCTGACCTTGCCGCGGATCATCTCGGTGCGTTGCTTGAGGCTGAAGTCCTTGAACCGTTGCTCCTGCACGTGCGAGAGACAGCGCCGGAGGAAAAGGAGACCGCGAGCGCGGCCCGACGCGCCGTAGCGGCCTTTCTCAGGGCCTACGCGCCAAACTCTGCACCTATAAAGATAGCTGCGGGGCCCGACGGCCACTTGAAAAGGCTTCCCCCGCATGAGCTCTGACCCGCACCCTCGCGATCAAGTCTGGAACGAGCGCTGCGACGAGTCCGCGGTCGCGCTAAACTGGACCCATCGGTTCTGTTAATACACCGGTCACGAAAAACCATGAAGACCAAAACTGAATCCAAACGCCAGGCCATCGTCCAAGCCGCCGCCGAAGTCTTTCGAGAGGTCGGTTTCGAGCGCGCTTCCATGTCCGACATCCGCGAGCGAATCGGCGGCTCCAAGGCAACGCTCTACAACTATTTCCCCTCAAAGGAGAAGTTGTTTTTCGAGGTCATGCACCAGGCCAAGGAGCTTGAGCTGGAAGCAATCACAGGGGAACTTGACGCAGACGCAGATGACTTGAAACGCGAGCTGGTGCGTTTCGGGCAGAAATTCATGGCCGTGCTCTATTCAGCTGACGCGATCGCCGTGAGACACCTGGCGATTGCCGAATCGCGGCACTCCGACATTGGGAGACTGTCATTCGAGCAGGGGATGGTGCCCATCGAAAAGCGGGTCGCTGAATTCTTGAAAAAAGTCATGAAGCGCGGGATGCTCCGAACTGCCGACCCGAAGATTGCCGCCATTCATCTCCTGAGCTTGCTGGAATCAGAACTTTTGCAGCGTGTCCTTCTTGGAGTGATTGACAATGTGAAGCCCGAGAGCCTGAGCGGCGCTGTGCGGCGCGCAGTAGAGGTATTCCTCTCAGGGTACGAGCGACGCTAGGTAGATGTAGATTTCATGCCTGCTGCGGCACCGGTCCAAAGTGCCATCCCTCCCGCACCAGCCGGCCGGCGATTTCGAAGCACCTCAGAGAGTTGCGCAGCGCCGCGGTCCTCCTCCTGAGCTCTACCTCTCAAACACCATACCCCAATGCCACGGTGATCCGGGCAGGTCTTGGTCTCGAACCCACCGCAATCCGGCCTGCTCGCCCCAAGCGCGACATTGCTCAGGCTTTGGTCTGATATCGAGGGGCGGACCTCGCGGGGTGCGCACATCGTGGTTCCAGTGTATGACTCCAACCATCCCGTCGGGACGAAGGACTCGGTGAGCCTCGGCCAAAAGTCGAATAGGTTCCTCAATGTGCAAAATGTTGAATAGCAGGACGAGACCCGCCGATCCAGAATCTCGCCCGCAGCCCTGCGTGACGAAATCCTGCTGCACAATGATGATGTTCTTCAATCCGGCTTGTAAGGTGCGTGCTGCAGTTGCAGCGACCATGAGCGGGTCAATGTCGAGTGCGAAGACAGTGCCGAGGACTTTTCTAGCCAGCGGAATGGTAAAGGTGCCGTAGCCGCAACCAAACTCGACGGCATCCCCGTTTATCTCACGACAGCCTAAGGCATCCAGTATGCCGGCGGCGTCGAAATAGGATTCCCACTGTTCGACCATGGGCATGCCGCTGTCCCGACCCTTAGACACTGAATCTCTCCATCAGCAGACCAGGCAGATGAGGCCTGCCACTTTTCAGGCAGCCTTGAGCATTATTTGCCAAGCAAAGAGAAGCATGACGAGCCAGCCGGCAACGTAGATCATTGGACGGATCGGCAAGCGCGCCAAACCGGAGATCATGCCGATGGCGTGCGCAACCCGAAGCCAGAAAAAAGTGATCGCGCAGGCGACCGTGATCGACGTCGAAACCCGGCTGATAGCCCCAACGAGCACAACAATGGCAAAGGGAAGGAGTTGCTCCAACAGATTTTGGTGAGCGCGAAGACTGCGATGCACCCACGGTTTCATCTGGCTGGCGTCTGGTGGGCGAACAAAGAGCTGCGCCTTGCCCGTGAAGTCCGTCACGTTCACTCCCACGATGAATGGAATCCAAAGTGAACCGGCCAACAATGCCGTGTACATGAGCCATTTGAGTTCCGGTGTCATGGAAAGACTCCTTAGTAGGTGGCAAGACGGCGATATCGTTGCAATCTACGGGCCTGCTTGTTCTTAATGCAATCGGACTGCAAGGTCCACGATCGCTTGTCGTCTGCTTGGATGTTTGCTTAACGGCCGCGGCTATTACCGGATCACAGCGATCTTTAGTGTGGCATAGCCGCACGCCGCCGGCGCAGCAATTTCGTTCGACAGCTTTCTCCTCTCGCGGCGACTCGCCTCCCATCCGGCCGCCGAGATGAGCTCCTGTCTGCCAACACTTAGTGCGCTCGTCCAAAGGAGTGATACAAATCATCGAAGAGATTCGTGGCGCGCTCGATCCGAGCATCGTCCGAGGGCTGACTTCCGACAATGCCCGCCAAGAGCTGCTGAACGCCGGCGGTTTCCTTGCGGCCAAACTTTTGATCTTTAAGATCCAAATCGTGAATGATTTCGGCGATCGCGCCTAAGGCCGCGTCCTTCAGTTCGAGTCGGCTCATGAGCACTTCGAAGGTGCATTGGTCCCCCTCGTGCGTGAATTCTGCCTGGTACATATCGAAGCGGATCTCCAAGGCCTCCGGTCGATAGTTGCGATCGACAACCCATTTGAACTTAGCTTCGGGATCGACCCAGCGGCGGATGAGCCAGGCACTTGCCATGCGATCGACGTGCACATTGGCTCGCGTGACCCAGGTCCGGCCTTTGAGCGAGGCTAGTTTTTCGGTTTGCATAGGGGGTTCTGCTCCCAACGTATCAACGCTGATGTTTCGCGGCTCAAGCTCGCGCAGCAATGCACGGACTTGTTCACGGCCATTGGCCTGAAAAAAATCAATCGCCTCGATGGCGCTGATGCGGCCGTCGAATCGGGCCTGTTGGGCGGCCGTTTCCTCGGCGCTCGGCGCATCGCGTTTGCGCTCGAATCGGGCGGAGAACGCGCGAATCTCCTCGGCAATGGCGCGGTATTGCTCCTCGCGCGCAGCGTCGAAGATCGCGACGATCTCGTCATCGGTAAACCCCTGCACGGCGCGAGCATCAAGGATCAAACCCTCGCCGCCGGCGCCTCTCACTTCACGCAGCGTCCATTCGAAGTCCTCCAAGGCCTCATCGGTCGCCGGCATCAAGTACAGCGCGTTCTTAAATGAGGCAGCGCCTATGGCCTGCAGGCGCCGCCAAATCTTGACTCGTGCGTACGCGGGCTGGGCGGGTAACTGGAAAGCCAGTACCCACCAGCGGCGTGCAGCGCCGTTCTCGGGAGGAGGGGAGCTCATCGCTAGAATATATCATCATTCGCTAAATAGATGATACACTTATATCAATTGCAATCGGGAGCTGCCATGACGCGACGCGACTTGGGCCGACTGATGACAGGTGCTCTCGCAGCAGCGGTGACGAGTTCGCAGGCGGTCGCGCCACCGGGCTCTAAGGCCGTCGCAGAGCACTGGCGCCAAGACTTCCCGGCGCTGCGGGACTCCCAGGGCGAAAAAAGGCACATCTACCTCGACAGCGCCGCGACCGCCCAGCGACCGACCGCAGTGGTCAATGCGCTGCGGGTATTTTATGAGCGCGATAACGCCAATCCTGGAAAGACTCAACATGCGATGGCTCGACGGGCTTATGAGCAGTACCAGAAGGCGCGCCAGACACTCGCTCGTTTCATCAATGCACCCAGCGCCGATGAAATCACGTGGGTGCGCGGAACCACTGAGGGAGCCAATCTTGTGGCGAGCGCGTGGGCCCGCAGCGTGCTTCGCCCTGGCGATGAAATTCTGCTGACAGTCGCCGAGCACGCCTCGAATCTGCTGCCCTGGCGGCTGGCCGCCGAGCAAACCGGCGCGCGGGTCAGATTCATCGACGTCGACGAAGAAGGCAGAATCTCTCTCGAGGATCTGGATCGCAAACTTTCAGCCCATACGCGGCTGGTGGCCTTTAGCCACGTTTCAAACGTGGCTGGGTACGTGAACCCAGCCGCCGAAATTTGTACGCGTTCGCGGTACGCCGGTGCGCGAACATTCGTTGATGCGGCCCAATCTGCTCCGCATATTCCGCTGGACGTGCGGGCCATCGGTTGCGACTTTCTCGCCTTTTCAAGTCACAAGATCGCAGGTCCCATGGGCGCCGGCGTTCTATGGGCCTCGACTGAGCTGCTCGACTCCATGGCACCGTACCAATCCGGATCCAACATGGCACACGCCGTCGACCTCGACGGCCAGCAATTCGAGAAGGGGGCGTACAAATTCGGCGCGGGTACGCCGAATGCCGCCGATGCGATCGGCATGGCCGCCGCGGTCGATTATCTTGAATCACTGGGGCGGGATGCCGTTAGGGCTCATGAAGAGCGCATAACGGCCTACGCGCTCGAAGGACTGGAAAGTGTGCCAAGTCTTCGCGTCTTAGGGCCGCGCCGATCCAAGGATCGCGTACCGGTGTTCGCCTTTAGCGTTGCGGACATCGCAGCCGAAGACATCCTGCACAGCTTGGATGCACGGGGGGTCGCGATACGTGCGGGCGATTTGTCAGCTCTGCCCCTCTTGAAGCATTTTGGAGTCAGCGAGGCGGCCCGTGCGTCGTGCTTTCTCTACACAACTTCGGCGGACATTGATGCGCTCGTCGAAGCGCTGCTACGTTCGATCGCAAGAAGGCGAGGGTGAGGCCGATAAGTCGACCCTTGTAGGGCAGCCGCGCCACCGTGGGCAATCGCCGCTCGATCATGAACATCCGCACTTTCCGGATGCACACCATCGTCACCAACATTAGTGATCGGTGCGCACGCTCAGCCAAAGATCAGACGACCGCTATTTTCGGCGGATGGTTCCAGCAGCGGCGAACGGCTTGGTGAATGGCTTCGAGTGAAGCTTCTTATATAGTGCGCGAATTTCCCGCATCGCCCTGTAATCAGCGTCTTTTACGGTTCGCCAAGATAGGCACTCTGCAACGATGTAAAAACATGTAAGGGCGCCGCCAACCAGCAGAAGGCCCATCAGCACGTATGCAGTCATCATCCCGGCATCGTAAACCTCTTTGAAGGGGTCAAAATTAAGTTAAATTCCGCGATGCAGCGTAATTTCAATAACAAGCCCGCCATCTGAACGCTGTCGGCACCTGGTCCCTATCTACAAGCGCTTGCCGCGATGCTTCAAGTCAGCTGCTAGATCATCAGGGGCAATGGGTCAGCTTTCTTCCTCGTCCTCGGTTCGGCGCGTACTGCCTTCCTTGAAGTCATGCACTTGTAGCCGGTAGCGTTCCAAGAGCTTGTAGAAGTCCGAGCGATTTCGTTTGGCGAGTCGAGCGGCCTTGGTGACGTTGCCGCCCGCCCGCTGCAGGTTCGCCGCGAGGAATTCACGAGAGAATTGGTCGCGCGCTTCATCGTACGCCGGCATGCTGTGCGGCTGCGGTCCCAGAGATTGTTGTACAAACTCTTTGCTCATCAGCTTGCCGTGGCAGAGGGCCACATGCTGCTTCACCAAATCGAAGAGCTGGCGGACGTTTCCGGGCCAATCCGTCGTCGCCAACAGTTCAATCGCCTTCGGAGAGTAGATTTTCTTTTGACCGCCGGCCTCCGTGGCCTGCTCCAGGAAATGCGATACCAACAGCGGGATGTCCTCTCGGCGGCGGCCCAGCGGCGGAATCTCGATCGGCAGAATATTGATCTGCTCGAGCAGGTCCCGAAAAAAGGCGCCGCTGTGAGCCAAGGCTTGCAGGTCACGGGAGGTTGTGCAGATGAGGCGCGCATTCTTGCGCGCCGGTGCCGAATTGGCGTCGTGTGCGTTTGAGGGCGGCAGGGAGTCTTCCGCGATCGCGCGTGCAAGCGCCACCTGAAGATCAGCCGGCAATTCTCCGATCTCATCGAGCAATAGGGTGCCGTCCTGAGCGCGTTGCAACGCTGATTCTTGCGAGTCGCTACCGAACAGCTCGGATTCCAGCATTTCGCGCGGTCGATCTTTGCAGGCCAGCACCACAAAAGGCTGCTTGCGGCGCGGGCTGGCCGCATGAATGGCGCGCGCCAGCAGTTCCTTGCCTGTGCCGTTTTCTCCGGTCAGCAACACGGGCACATCGCAGTTTGCAGCTCTGTTGGCAATGCTCAGCCGATCCTCCATGAGCTGGCTGCGCGACACGATCTTCGAGCGCCAGTCGCTGTCGTCCGGGTTAAACGTTGAAGCCGCGATTGCGCGTTGTACCTGCCCTAGGAGCTCTTCTCGCTCAATCGGCTTGACGAGGTAGCCGAAGGCGCCGCATTGCGTGGCCTCCACGGCCTCTGGGATGGTGCCGTGCGCGGTGAGTACGATCACCGATACCAGCGGCCAGCGACTCTTCAGCTCCTTCAGAAAAGCGATCCCGTCCATGTCAGTCAGGCGCAGATCCGTCACCACCAGATTCGGCCGGGAGCGAACGCAGGCATCCAAGGCTGCTTGTGCGCCGCCCACAGATTGCACCACATAATTTGCACCGCCCAGGCGGACCCCCAGTAGGCGGCGCATCGCCGGATCGGCGTCCACGACCAAAATCTTCGGTTTGCGCGCCGCCGCGTGAGCTGTTTCGCCGCTGGGGTGCTGAGATTCTTGCGTATCAGCCGCAATTCCAAAGCCCAGCGAAGCCGTCGGCGAGGTGAATTTGCCTTTCATCGAATGTCCTTTTTCGCCGACATTCTCCCCGTACAGGCTTTAGGGATAGTGTGAGTTGCGTCGCACTATTGGAGTTGCTTCGGGCGATCGCGTCTGCGGGCGCGCACTTTCAAGGGATCAGTTCAAGGGCCGGCTGGCCCTGTCAATCCGCGCGCCGCGAGTTAGTTCGTCATGCAAGTCCAGGCAGCCGAAGGTGTGTCCGGGAGCGTCGCGGTGAGGGTGGTGTAGTCGGCGCTGCCTTGCATCGATCCGGTGGTCGCGCGTCCATCATCGTAGGACACATCGATTTGCTGGGCCGCCTTGTTGGGCAGCCCATGCCAGCACACTGCGGTCGGGGCGACGAATGCGGCGGCCATACCCGTGCCGGCGGGCGAGTTAAGCGTCACGACGCCGCCCAACGGGTGTTCTGCAGAGATGGTTCCCTGGCCGGTGAGAAAGCCTGAGAGGCGCAAATGATATGCCGCCTGACACACTTCCAAAGCCGAATTGCCGGCCACCAGGCACTGATTGCCGCCGTTGTTGATATACCCGTCGCCATTACCGTTGACGATGGCGGGATCTCCCGCCTGCACGATGAACCCGCGTTTGGTTGCATTGGCATCATCGCCCGGCAGCGCTTTGTAGCGATCCTGGTATCCATACATGGCCGCGGTGAATTGGCGGTAGTTGTCGTAGGTGGACTTGACCTTCTGGTTATAGATCAATTCCTGACCTTTCAGCACTCCGCCCAGCAGAAGGCCGATGATGACCAGAACAATCGCTATTTCCACAAGGGTATAGCCGCTTTGGTGTTGCCGACGATGAGTCATTTTCGTTCCTAATACTGTTGGGGGACGGTCTGTCTTGACGATTTAACGGCCAAAAACTGCGAGTCTTAACGTTGCGCGCGTCACAATTTGGGCATTGGCGGCTGCACTGCCGCAATTCGGGACTCGAGGAACTCGAGTTCCCCGGGGGAGCGAATCTGCCCCGCATCGATGAGCCCAGCCAGGATGACCTTCGCATCCTCGGCCTCGCCGAGATCCGCCCGCAGCAGCAAATCCATTTGCGCGACCCAACTCGGGGCCTTGGGATCGGTCACCCGGGTCCGCAGCGCGACGGCATAGGTTTTCGCGAGGAGCTGATCGTGCAGCACATGCCGGGCCGCGAACACCGCGTGCGCAAGCCAGGGCCAGCGCTCGTTCGGCCGTTCCTGAAAGCGTTGATAAATCCAGTCGAGCATGTACCGGCGCTGCTCCGGGGTGCCGGTTTCCGCGAAATGGCGTGACGCCAACAAGAGCGGATAGCGGCTGTCGGCGTCGAGATCGGTCGAGAGATCCAGCCAGCGTATGACGGCGCTGCGATTCATCGCTGCCACCGGGGTCGCACGGCCCAACGAAACGTTGAAGTTCTGCAGAAACAAACCCACTAAGTATCCGGCGAAACTGTCCTCGCCCAGACTCGCGGCGCGTACCAGCTCGAGCCGCGGCGGCGTTTCGAGATCGCCGACATCGGCCCAGGCAGGTGCGTTCAGCCGTTGAAACAGCACGTTTGCGGCAAGGCATGCGCCGAGCAACATCCATGCGCGACCTCCGGCGGCAGTGCGCGGATCGGTAGTGCGCTTCTCGTTGCTGCGATGCCAGTTCAAAATTGTTTCCGTCGCAGTTCGAGGTTGGCCACGGCGCCAAGCAACGCAAGGTAGATCATCCCTTGCAGCAATCCCGGCCCCAGGCGGACCGCGGCGCCGGTGAGCCACGCTGTCTCCGCGAAGCGGTCCATCCGCGGCAACAGATAACTGGCAATTTGGATGTAGAAAAGATTCAAGCGCTCGACTGCCGAGCCCTCGCTCGCGCCCATGTTATTGCCGAGCAGAATTAGCAAATAGCTGATTCGGGCAAACAAGTACAGACAGCAAAAGGCGAGCATGGCGGTGACAACGCGGCCCAGCGATAGCGCCAATAGCAGGGCCACGCTGGCGACAATCACGGCTTCGACCACGAAACTCAAGGTCCACGCCAGCCGTCCCGGTGTATCCGCAAAACCTATCAAGGGCAATCCCGCCGCGATGGCGGAAACGGCCGCGACAGCGGCCCACCCCAGCCACTTGCCAATGGCGTACTGCAGGCGGGTCAACGGCAGCGCGAGAAAATGCTCGACCACGCGCTCGTGCAAATCGCGTACGGTATTGGCGATGATCGCCTGCGCGATGAGCAACACCAAACCTAAGCGCACGATCACCACGTAGGCGACCACGGCCGCGCGTGTCTGCTCGGTCAGCACGATGCGATCCATGAAAAGCGCGAGGCCGAGCGCCACTGCGATCGCCGCAATCACCGACTTGCCCACTGCCGTGCGCCTGGCCTCCAAAAGAGTCAGTCGTGCGAGTCCGGCGATGGGACGCGGTATGGGCTGCATCATTGGACCTGCCATGCCAGCATTAGCTGGTCCGACACGGCTCCCCAAGAAACCCATGAGACGACATCGTCGAAACGGCCCGCCGGTGCTGCGGCACCCGCGGGGTCGCGCATCACGAAGGTGCGCGGAACGGCCGGCGCGCCGAGTTGGCCGGAATTCTGTTTTTCATCGGCGGAGTTGCCGACGGCGTCGTTGCCGGTGGGACCCTGCGACCAAATCACCGCGACCACGTTCAAGCCCAGCGCGTTCGCATTGGCGCCGCAGCGATTCCCGGCAGCGACGATGCCGACCGATGAACGGCAGACGAACAAGCCATTGTTGGCCGCGAGTGTCGCGCCGACGGTCGCGCGGGCCGCTCCGCCCAGCGATGCGCTGGTGAGGGCATATTGCTGAGCGGTGCCGGCGAGCAGCGCCACGGAGTAGCGGATCGCACGCGGATAATCGAGCGCCCCGGCATTGTCGTGCGTACTGCCGTCCGCCCAACCATCATTGAGCAGCCCATTGCCGTCAAGATTCGGCAAGCCGAGCGACACGGCCGGGAGAAAGCCGGCCGCCGCCGTGCACTGACCGACGCCTGCCATGGATTCCTGGCCGTTGCTGCCGACCACAGCGGGGCAGGGAAGCCGACCGTTGGCGACCACAAAGGCGACGATTGCGTCATTGGCCTGCTTTAGGGCGGTGCGCGTATCAGTTAGTTGGCGCTGCTGCACTTGCTGCGACAGGGCCAATGCAAATCCGGTCAGCACGAGCCCCAGGATGACCATGGAAATGGCCAGCTCAACTAGTGTAAATCCTCGCTGCTGTCTCATGGTATTCCGTACATTCGATCGTCGTAGTTGGCGGTGATAGCCGTTCCCGCGGCGTCGAACGGCGGTCCGGCCAGGTTGCTCGCGCTGTCGAGAAAATCCGCCAGCGATCCGCTGCCCAGCGGTGCTTGCGGCGCGCCTTTCGACGCCGCATATGGCGCGCTTTGAATCGCTCGGCCGGGACTGAACAGAACCGCGTTGTAGCGCTGCGCAGCGCCGCCCAATCGCAAGCTCGGTGCGCCACAGCGAGGGGCTGCGGCGCCGGCGGTACAACCGGAATCAACCGCGTAAATAAAGTACGCCGCCCAACCTGAAGCCGTGAGCCAGGTCGGGTAATTCAGAGTACCGCAGCTGGGCGCTGCCTGCGGCAGTAAACCAAACTGCGAATGCGCCGCGCAGCTCGACGACAACGGCGTCGAGGGATAGTCGCCCGAGTAAGGTAGATAGCCGTTGCTTACGCGAAAGGCGTTCAAGGTATTGAGGACGGCGAGCCGCGCGCGCTGCTCCATCGCCTCGAAATACTCGCTCGCGGTGATGTAGATCAAATGATCGTTGAATTGAAACGGCGTCGAGTAATAGGCAGGCGGCGGGCTCAAGCTCGTGCTTGCGGGCGCATCGATGAAAGTCCACGCTAATCCGTTGGCCACCGTATACGCGGCATTGTTATAAGTGCCGGGAACGCAAGGAGTCGGACAGCCGGCCGCCACCGTCAAGCCTTCGAGATAGGCTGCAGGTGCATGATCGATGGGCGCGCTGCGAGCTTGCCCGTTCTGCACGGGGGGTCCCGGGAGAATGAGCACGATGGCGACTTCGGACGACAGCAAATTGCCGCGAGCGTCGACGACGCGCAGCCAGGGAAACGGCACGTTCGTACCGCAGCCGCCGGTGTAGGCGCTGCTCAGCATGAGCGGATTCAAATTTGCGAGGCAGCCCGACCCTACGACCAGATTGGCCGAGATGAATATCCACGGCACTTCGCCCAACTGGTCATCCGGTGTGCTTGGTCCCGGCAGTCCAAAGCTCAGCCAGGGAAAGCGCCCGAAGCAGCGCACATTGAGCGGCACTGCATAGGTATTCGGATCGACGAGAGCCTGGCCGGGGGCCCAGGTTCGCGTCGCACATCCCGGTTTGCTCAAGCCGTCGTAGCCGTTCCCGGCGAGCACGGGCAAGTCGGGCGTGATCGATATCTGTCCCAAGCGACGGCCCGGCACCGCGTCCGCCCCCGGGTTCGCAGCATGGGCGAGGATGGCCGACTTCGCGTCCATGAGCGCTTGATAGCCGCGGCTGCCCGCCGCGTTATGCACTTGCCACAGCGTCAATCGCGGCGCGAGCACGACCGTGAGAATCACGATCATTGTTAGAATCAGCAACAGCGCGGCCGCGCCTTGCTGATGCTGCGGACCGGGTGTGCATGCTGCGCGAGGTCGCATGGCGATTCCAAATCAGCGCCGCGCCACGGAGCCAGCGGGAAGCAGATCTTCGATCGCCCCGCTCGCGGGGTTTATCGCCTGTCCCGGCCGCACCAGACGCGGCGTGCGCCGATCATCGCGCAGCCATACACTGCCAGCAGGATCTGTCCACGCCGGTTTGAATTTGGACGAACTCTCGATCGCGGTGCCGTTGACCCACACCGCGCGCCCTTGCGTACTTGAACTTACCGCCCCGTTGATCACCAAGCGCTCACCGCGAGGGGCCTGAGCGGAGCTGGGCGGCGCGTCGGTTGCCGGCGTCTTGGCCGCGTATCGATGACGCCGCTCGGCAGGCGAGAAAAAGATCCTGCCGATGCGCACATGGCCGCTCCTGGCGTGCGTGGGTGGCGCACCGTCTGACAATAATGCATTCGTCGACAACGCCTCGTGCGACGATCTGTCTTCGACCGGAGGGGCCGCGTGGCTTAGGGCGGGCGAGAGCGCCACCACTAGCGCAAGCAACGGCCAGCGGCTGCGCGCGAGCGGGCAAAGGCGAGCTTTCTCGCTCATGACTTAGGTACCTCCCGCGTTGGCGCTGAGAGCGGCGTCGGGGGGCGCGAATTCGTACCAGACCACATTGCACCGCAGTGCCAGGGGCTCGATTTTCAGGCCCGACTCGCGATCGCGGCTGAGCGAACAAGCTTCCGCGGCGCTCGTGCCCGGCAGTCGAGCTTCAATTGATTTCATGAGATCGACGAATTCATCTTCATCGTCCACCTTGGCGGTAAATTCGAGTGGGTGCGAAATGATTCGAAACGCGGTGAGTTCTGCGTTTTCCGGTCCCGCGTAAAGAACATCCTTGCCGATCACATAACCCTCGACGGCGCCGTCTTCCGGTCCACGAATGGCGGCCTCAAACCAGTCGCCCGCCGCGGCGCGATCGAACCGCTGCATCGATCCTTCGTGGACCAATCGGTTGTAGGGACTAAGGTATTTTTCCGTCAGCGCGCGGCGCTCGTTTGCCCGATCGAGGTTCGCCTTGGCGGTCCGGATGTGTTGTGCGGCGACTTCGTCGCGATGCTCTGCCGCGCTGCGCCGGGCGCGCATGCTTCCGATCAGCAAAATGCAGACGATGAGCGCAAAGACACAGTACTTGATGGTGGCGGTAAGCGCCGCGGCCGTATAGCGCGAGGATTGCGTGATGTTCACGGCTTCGCTCCGACCGGAATCGTCCCGCTCACACTGAATTGCGGCGGCGATGCGGCGCCATCATGGGGCTTGCTGGTCAAACTCCCTTCCGGTGCGACGTCAAAGGGTAGTTTCTCGACGCTTCCGGCGCCGCCAAGTTGCCGACCGATTGCCGCGGCCAGTGCCAAAACCGCAGCATTCGATTCGGCCTTCGGTAGATGCGCGTTGATGTGTCCGCCGACCCGCACCAGGATGGATTTGGCCGGCGATGGCGCCGGCGACGGCGATGAACTCGCAGGGCTGGCAGCAGGCCCGGCATATGACCATTGCAACAGATCGACGTCGAGATCGGGAAACGGCGCCAGCGCCGCCGAGACGGCCTGCATGAGACCTTCAGCGTCGATATTGCGTTTCAGTAGTTGCTCGCGTGTTTGCACTGTGGCGCGCAACTGCTCGGCGTCGAGGTCCGCCACAGGAGTCATTCGCTCGCTGTCTTTGGCCATGGTGTCGAAATGCGCGGCTATCATTTCTCCAGTGTTGGCATGCGCGGCGCTTTCCCGGGTGGCAGCTTCGGTGAATGCCGCGTACCCTCCGCTTGCCAACGCAATGGTGGCCGTCGCACCGAGAGCGGCGGCGCGGTAAGTGGCACGACGGCCGGCATCTTGCAGCGTTAGGCCTGCGGCGCAGCCGGAGCCATGCGGGCGCAGCGCGGCGCGACTGAAGAGCAGCCATGCCGAGTTGCCGGCGTCCAGCAGCTTGGGCGGGCCGTGCGGTGCCAGATCGCGGGGATGAATCTGTATCGGCTGAACGATCAGCGGGTTGTTCGACGGCACGTGCAGAGCACCCGACGAGGGCTCGGCGTCGATCACTGCAATATGCAGCGCGCGATGACGGCTATCCACGCCCCACAGCCGCGTCATGGTCAAGTACTGCAGCGTCTTCTCGATTTCCTGCGCCACTTGCGAATCGGCAGCACTCGAATACGCGCAAAGCCGGGAGAACCGCAAGCCCGACGGCGCCACGAACGCGTGCCGATACCCTGCCGCCGTGCGCATCACCACCAAGGCATCCGCTTCGGACGGAATATTCAGGTGGCGGATGAGCGCCGGCATGAGCGCGCCAAGGCTGTACAGTCCACGCACGTTCAACGCGCGCCGCTCCAGCGCGCCGAGCCAGGGCGCCAAGGTCTCCGGATTGATGAGTGCGTACAAGATGCGCGTGGTGGTGCGCGGCCGGCGCCTCGCCAGATTGCGGATGAAGGCGTACGGGCGGCCCCGATGCGGCACGACGGCTCGATAATCTGTCGATCGGTAGCGCTGGTCCAGTTTGCGGTTCAACAGCAGCTTGAGATCGCCGCGCGACACGTGCGGCACGGTTTCCGCCTGGTACGCTTCGGCTTGAGTATCCGTGATCACGAAGTACTGATCATGCGGATATCGGTCCAGATGCGATTCGAACTGCCGCAGGCTCGCGGCAAGCGTGTCGCCGTCCAATGCGGCCCTGCGCGGCATCGACATCTCCGCCACGATATCTAGACCGCCATCGTCGCGATAACACGCAACCGCGGTGCTGGTGATGTAGATGTATTGGTCGCGGGCGTTCATAGCTTCAGCTTCGAGATCGTGTCGTACAGCGGCCCCAGCATCGAGAGAATGAGCCATCCAAGAATGCATCCCATGAATACCGTAAGAACCGGTTCGACCAGCGCCTGCACGCTTTTGATGGAGTCGGCAATTTCTCGATCGTAGAAGTAGCTCACGTTGGCAAGCGATTTATCGAGCTCACCGGTCGACTCGCCGATGCGCAACATGCGGACCACCAATTTTGGGAACAGGTTCGCCGCCTCGAACGACTCGGCAATGGTCAGACCATCGGCGATCTTCGCCTGGGAGGCGATGACTGCGCGGTAGATCATGCGGTTGCCGGCTGCGCCGGCGGACAATTCCAGCGCGCTGAGCACCGGAATGCTGGATGCGTACAGCATCCCCAACGTGGAGGAAAATCGTGCCAGCGCAATTTTTTGCAGTGTTGGTCCAATCAGAGGAAGACGCAGTTTGAGGGCATCGAATTGCACGCGCAGGCCTTCGGAGGCGAAGTGCAGCAGGAGAACTGCGGCCACGCCGATCGCGGCGGGCACCGCCAGCAATACCCACCAATGGTTGACCAGGAAGTTGGAAATCCCGAGCAGAACCTGCGTCGGCAAAGGCAGTTGGCCGCCCGTCATGGAGCGAATGAAGCCGGAAAGCTGCGGCACGAGGTAGATCATGAGAAACAGGAACACCGCGGTGATCACGGTCATGCCGAAAGCCGGATAGATCAGCAGTTTCTTGAAGCTGGAGCGCAATTCGTCGCGCCACTTCAGGGAATCGGCGAGCCTGCGAAAGGTCTCCGGAATGTTGCCGGATTGCTCGCCGGCGCGAATCAGTGCGATGAAAGTCCTATCGAACACCTTGGGGTACGCGGCGAGTGCATCCGCGAGTCCGGTCCCCGATTGGATTGCCGAGACAATGGCGCCCAGGATGACGCGAAACCGCGGGTGTTCAACATCATCGATCAGATCTTGAAGTCCATCGAGAAGCGATATTCCGGCGCGGGTCACCTGGGCGAGATGTAGGCAGAAAGTGATGAGATCTTTCGACGTGGGGCCGGCGCCCCACCAAGCGCTCGGCGCCGCGACCGGCTTGACTCGAGCCTCAATCAAATCCAGCCGGGCTTGCGCCAGGCGCGCCTCGAGATCCGGCAGGTTGAGCGCTTCGGTCTGGCCGCTGCGTATCTGCCCCGAATCGCTGACTGCTCTGTAGCGATAGATGGCCATCGGCGTTCAGCGCGCCTCGAGCGAGGTAAGATCGATGGTGCGCGCGATCTCGCTCAAGGTCGTGGTCCCGTCCAGCACTCTGCGTATCGCGTCCTGAGCCAGCGTTCGCGCGCCTTTCTCGGTCGCCACGCTGCGCAGTTCCCGCATGGTGGCCCTGCGCGCCACCAATTCATCCAAATCCGCGTCGAATCGCACGACCTCCATGAGCGCGATTCGACCGAGGTAGCCCTGCTGTTCGCAGGCCTCGCAGCCCGCTGCCTCGAACAACGACTGCGGCTCGTGAGGGTCCAGTCCCAAAAGGCGCGCCTGCGCGACACTCGGCTGGAACGGACGCTTGCAGCCGGTGCACAGACGCCGCACCAAACGTTGCCCAATCACCCCGATCATGTTGCCGGCTAGGATCTCCGGATTCAGCCCCAGATCCTGCAGCCGTGCCATCGCCCCCAGCGCGGAATTCGTGTGCAGCGTGCTGAATACCTGATGCCCGGTCATCGCGGCGCGCAATGCCATCGAGGCCGTCTCGGCGTCGCGGACTTCTCCCACCAGAATGATGTCCGGGTCCTGGCGCATCATCGAACGAATACCGGTTGCGAAATCGATTTTCAGTCCCTCTGCCAGGCTCGTTTGCCGGATCATCGGCATCGGGTACTCCACCGGATCCTCCAGGGTCATGATGTTGACCCCTTCGCTGTTGAGAGCCTTCAGAATGGAATACAGCGTGGTGGTCTTGCCGCTGCCGGTCGGACCGGTGACCAATAGGATGCCGTCGGGGCGCCTGATCATCAGCTGCAGTGCTTCGAACTGATCCGGAGCCAGTCCCAATGCATCCAGGGCGACCAAGCTCTGCATTTTGTCGAGGATGCGCAGCACCACGTTCTCGCCGTAGGTAGTCGGTTGCGCGGCGACGCGGAAGTCGACGTAGCGGCCCTGCAGATGCAGGCTGATGCGCCCGTCCTGGGGCGCCCGGGATTCCGCGATATTCATGCCTGACATGACCTTGATGCGCACCAGCATCGCCGACCAGTACTTCGAATGCAGCGCGCGGATTTGCCGCAGCACGCCGTCGACCCGATAGCGAATGCGCACAAAACCCTGCTCGGGCTCGAAATGTATATCGCTGGCACGGCGGGACACGGCGTCGCCGACGATCGCGTCGATCAGCCGAATGATCGGTTGCGTGTAGCCGCCATCCGCAGTGGTGATGCTCGAGTAGTCGACCTCGCCGGTTTCGATTTCATTCAAGATGCCGTCGATCGACAATTCATGGCCGTAGAATCGATCGATCGCGCGCGTCACCTCGGCTTCCGAAGAGATGCGCGCCTCGGTGGTGAATTCGCCGTGCAGCATCTCGTTGAGTTGATCGAGAACGATGACGTTGTTCGGATTCCCGACCGCTACGGTGAGTACCCGCCGGACGCGATCGAGGGACACCGGCAACACGCTGAAGCGGGTCGCGAAACTCTTTGGCACCAAGGCGAGCGCCGCGGGATCGGCGACGACCCGGGATACATCGATATCGCTATGCCCGAGATTTTCCGACAGCGCTTCGCGCAGCGTCGCTTCACTGACGAAGCCGAGGCGAACGAGAGTTCGGCCCAGAGGTTCGCCGTTGCGCTTCTGTTCGAGGAGCGCAATTCTGAGCTGATCCTCGCTTAAGATGCCGCGCTCGCGAAGTATTTTTCCGAGCTGCCGGCGCGGTGCAGCCGCGGCTTTCGCCGGCGCGGGATTCATGGCTTCGGCCGCCGGAGCGGCCGACTTGGCAGCGGGCTTGGCGCTCACGGTGCTGCCCGGAGGGTCGCCGGCCGTACCTCGATACGCGCCTGCAACTGGCCGATGCGCGCCTCGACGGCGCGTACGTCGATCTGCGCCGCGCGCTGCTTCGCGAACGCAAGCGCTTGCGCGTAATAAGTCAACGCGGCGGCGGTATTGTGGTTCTGATCGAGGCTGGCCGCGAGATTGAAAGCGAGATCAGAATCGCCGGGATCCATCGAGAGCGCAATGAAGTATTCCTGAGCGGCATCGGCCCAGCGCCCGTCGGCGGCATACACGCCGGCCAGCGCGGCATGCAACGCCGGCCGCCGCTCGTTGTCCCCAGCGATCATGACTTTCAGGCGGCTTTCGTTCCCCTCGGTTGCCGTCGGGTCGCGATTCAGAATCGTCAGCGCGGCCGTGGCGTCTTTGTTCCCCGGCTCGAGCCTGAGCACTTTCGCGTACGCCGCGGCGGCCATGGTCGAATTGCCCGCGCGCGCGGCGGCGCTTGCAGTTCCCATCAGGGCGTCGACGTTATTGGGGTCCAGGTCCAGCGCGGAACGATATTCACGCTGTGCCGTTGCAACGTCGCCGGACGCCAGCGCTCGGTAGCCGGTCTCGATGTGGGCATCGATCGATGCGACGCCGGCCGACGGCGTCACGGAAAGCGATCCTCGCGGCGGTGAGGGGTCTGGCTTTGCGGCCGCAATTTCGGCCGCAGGTCTAGCGGCTCCAATTGTTCTTTCGACCGGACGCACGGGCGTGCGCGTTGCGGCCGGTCGCAGGACATCCTCGTGCAGATCTATTTCCGGAGCGCCGCCCACACCCGAAAATTGACTCGCCGGTCGGGAGGGTACTTGAACCGCACTCGGGTCCGAGCGGGTCGCCGGCTGGCCGGCGGTGGCCGGCCCATTTTCGGCCGTTTCCGGATAGCTGATCTGATTCGAATTCTTGTGCAGTAGCGATTTTCCGACCATGACGACGGCAACCACCGCGAGCGCCGCGGCGAACATCGCTGCGTACCTGCGCGCGGGGCGCGCCGCGAGCGGCGCTGCGGCCGACAAGGGCGGCGGCGAGCTGGATCGCAATGCTGTGGCGGTGTGTCCAATCGGAGTGTTGCGAGCAGCAGCCGCGGTTTGGCGCGGCTCCGCCGGGACATCCGGCGCCGCTGCGGTGTCCATGGCGGACACCGAAGGGCTGGCCTCGAGCGTGAGATCACTGTTCGCCGGGATTTTTGCCGTGAGAATCTTCAGGGCTTCCCGGCCGTCGAGCGCCTCCTCATGAGTTTCGGCGGATGACGCTGCGCTTGAGTCCCTCGTCTTCAGCGCGTCGAGCAGCAGGCTCATGGCATGTTGCTCATCGGCGTCATGGGCGGCCCGCCGTTGACGAGCCCGTTGGATGCGCCGTCGCGTTCCGCAATGCTTTTGTAGTCATGGTAGTCGCCGTCCAAGCTGGCGTCGCGGATGACGACCGGGCGCAGAAAAATCACCAGTTCGCTCTTGGTGTGGGTGTCGTTCCTGTACTTGAACAGATTGCCGAGCCAGGGAATGCGCCCCACGAAGGGAACCTCATCGCTCGATTTGTTGAGGACGTCCTGCATGAGGCCGCCCATCACGGCGATATCGCCGCTTCTTACGCGCAGCAGGGATTCGATTTCGCGGGTCTGAATTTCAGGAATTTGACTGACGACGTTGGCCTGTGCCAATGCCGGATTGGGATCATTGACATAATCCAGAATGCGGGAAATTGTCGGCCGCACGTCCATGCTGACCATGCCGTTTTCGTCGATCGAGGGCGTGACGCTCATGACGAAGCCGACCGGCACCGTGGCGGGTGTGGAGGTGTATGTCACGAGGGGTTGGGTACCGACCGTGGTTCCCGGTGTGACCTGCACGTTGATGGTGAAGTAAATGCGGTTGTCGACCACCTTGAGAAATGCGGTTTGATTGTTGAGCACGCTGAGTTTGGGGCTCGACAATACTTTCACGGTGCCGAATGACTCGAGCAGCGACACCGCAGCCGACACATTACCGAGGAAGCTTCCGGGTGCGCTCACGTATTGCAGTACCAGCAAACTAGGATTGGGCAAGGGCGTAGTGCTCGGCGGGTACGTGATACCGCCGGGGCCGCTCCCCGGAACGCTGCCGCCCGGCAGGGGAGCGGGGCCCATGGGTTGCTGGGTGGCTTTGAAGCTGCCCGAGTTGAGCTTCTGCCAGTTGATGCCCTGCTGATATTGATCCGAGAGCTGTACCTCGGCAACCGTGGCCTCGATCAAGACCTGACGATGGGCCGAACGCAGCATCACGTCCAGGAACTGCTGTACGCGTTCGTGCTGGCGCGATGTGGCGCGAACCAACAGGAGACCGGTTTCCGCATTGGCGACGACGAAGCTCGAATCCGGTGATGCTGCCGCCGGACTGGCGGCGCTGAGCTGCGGACCGCCGCCGTTTGTGCCGGCAGTGAGCGCCGCATTGTCGCCGACCAGCGCCTTTACGTTCTGCGTGAGCGAACGCCAAAATTGATTGCGCGTATTGCTCGACAGCTGCGCGGTTGAATTGTTGTTGGTGGTGTCGCTGCTGCCACCCCCGCCTCCCGAGGCTCCGCCGGCACCGATCGTTATCTGGCCGTTCGAGCCGGCCTGTATTTGCGTCGAAATATTGCTCGCCGATTTCGATTCGCGTTCGATGTTGACGTAGTCGATCTTGTACTGGCGATCGAACGGCGTATCGAGTTTCACCACGATGCTCGAATCCCTGAATTCATAGCGCATAGCGACCTGCTCGGCGATTCGATTGAGTATCTGCGGCAGGGTCTGATCGATCGCGATGAGGGTGACTTGGCCGACGACGTTCGGGCTGATGTCGAGGCTTAGATGGGCGTCGCGCGCCAGAACAAACAGCACATCGGCGACCGGGACGTCCCGGACCGTCACGTTGAAGGTTTCGCTTTTGCCGCTCTGGCGCGGCGGCGGCGGCAGGGGCGCTGCAGAGTTTGGCTGCAGGGCCACATCCCCCGGCTTCTCCGCGGGTGCCGCGGTCGCGGGCACACCCTTGAGGTGCGGTGTCCCCGCACAACTCATAACCGTTGTCGCAATCAATGCCCACGAGATCCGGAGGCCGAATTTCCTCGTGCTTCGCATATGCGACGCGTTTCCATGCTGCCGCTCGATCACAAAGCGTCTCCCGTTAATCCATTGCCTGGTATCGGCCAGGAATGGGCGGACTTGACATTGCGAAAGCGGCGGGATTCTCGAAAAAGTCGCGATTGCCTCCCAAAGTCAGTGCATCATTCGAGCAATATCGGCTGGGAGTGGGCGAATCAGAATGGCGGCTGTGGCAAACGCAATCGATTTTAACGGGGTCTGCAAACGCTTCGGCGGACATGCTGCGCTGCGCTCGGTGAGCTTCGCAGTGCCCTCCGGCTCGATATTCGGACTCGTTGGCTTGAACGGCGCCGGCAAGACCACGCTCATCAAAAGTTTGATGGACTTCTCGTTTCCGGATTCCGGCAAGATACTGATCTTCGCGCAGCCCGCGACCGAAGCAACGGCACGCGGCACGGTCGCCTATCTCTCAGAGCGTTTCATCCCCCCGGCCTATCTCACCGGTCTCGAATACTTGCAGATGATGTCGCGGCTTTACGGTGTGGCGGCCTGCAACGATGAGCGCATTGAAGCAGCCGCGGCTGCCATCGATCTTGACGTCAAGTACCTGGGAATGCGAGTCGGCTCTTATTCCAAAGGGTCTGGCCAGAAGCTGGGGATTGCCGCGGTGCTGCTTTCCGAGCAACGACTGCTGGTGCTCGACGAACCGATGAGCGGCCTCGATCCACGCGCCCGCGCATGCCTAAAGGCGGCGATCAAGACGGCGCGCCTGAAGGGGGCCACAGTTCTCTTCAGTTCTCACTCGCTCGCCGACATTGATGAGCTATGCGATTCATTCGCCGTTTTGCACGAGGGCGCCATCCGATACGTCGGGAGCGCTCCGGAACTGCGCTTGCAAATGGAAGTGGACACACTGGACGCGGCATTCCTCAAAACCATCGAACGCAAAACGCCGTGATCCAATTCCGAAAGTTCGATGCGCCCCCGACTTCGGTCACCAACCCCCGGCTACGCCAGAAATTTCACGAGCTCGGAGTTGATTTGCTGGGCATGAGTCCAGAGCACGCCATGGGGGCCGCCCGGCAACTCCACAAAGCTGACATTCTTGATCATCTTGGCCTGTCTTCTGGATGAGGCGTCTGGCGGCAGGATGCGATCGGCGTCGCCGTGCAGAATCAGCGTCGGTACGGTGTTGCGAGTGATGTCCTGACGGAAGTCCTCAATCCATGAATCGACGCAGGTCAGCGTGCCGATCGCGGAGGCGCCGGCCGCCACGTTCCAGTTGTCTTCGAGAACGCGCTCGCTCACGAGCTTGCCTCCGGTAACATCGTAGTTGTAGAAGTTGCGCAGAAATTCCATCAGCGTGGCCGGCCGATCGGCTTTGATGGCAGCCTTAAGCCCTTCGAAGACACTCCTGTCCACGCCCTGCGGATTGTCAGCCGTTTTCACGAGATACGGACCCAGCGTGCCGATGAGCACAGCCTTGCGCACGCGTTTTGTACCGAACTTGCCGATATAACGGGTGACTTCTCCTGTGCCCATCGAAAAGCCAACGAGAGAAACGTCGGTGAGCTTCAGCGTGTTCAGCACGGCATCGAGATCGGCCGCAAACGTGTCGTAGTTGTAGCCGACGGCCGGCCTGCTGGATCTGCCGAAGCCTCTGCGGTCATACGTGATGACGCGGTGACCCGCCGCAAGCAGCGCCGCCGTCTGCTTTTCCCACGATGCGCCGCTCAGAGGCCAGCCGTGGATGAGGACCACCGGCGATCCGGAGCCATGGTCCTCGTAATAGAGTTCAACAGGCGTCGAGTTTTCCTGGCCAACTTTGATATAACTGCTCATGGGTTCTCTCTTACTTTCAGGGTGTGTGGATTCCAGCGATTCGCCGAGTGTCGCCGTTCGCGACGTGTGCGGCAGCAGTGCTGCTGCGATCCCCGCCGCGACGAGCTTGAGCCCATCGCGGCGGGTGATCTGGCCTTCGGAACCGCTCACTGCAACGGTTGCAGCATCTTTCTCGTTCACGGCGAATACCCGATCAGGCACGGCCGGTGTGCCGCGTTGTGACTTCTTGGACCAGCCACGCATTGCCGTCGGGATCACTGAAGGCGCAGTAGGAGCCGTAGCTCGTACGCTTGGGGTCGGGGCCGGGAAGGCGTGCCTCCGGTGGGAACGGCGCGCCGTGCCACGTCTCACTCACGGCGACGCCGCGGCGGACGAGTTCCTCATGAGCCGCTTTGATGTCGGAGACGATCAAGGCGCTCACGGCCGAGCCGGGGGCTGCCGCCGTTATTCCCTTGCCGAACGTGATCGAGCACCCTGAGCCCGGGGGCGTGAACTGGACGATACGGATGTTGTTTGTGGGGGCAACATCATCGTCGAGTCTCCAACCCAGCCGTTGATAGAACTCTTTCGATCGTTCAACTGAGGACACGGGGATGACCTGGACCTCGAGGTTCATGGCGACAGCCGTTGCGCCGGCGTCAGACTTCTGTTGTTTGGTGCCTGTTTGATTCACGTGATTTACCTTTCGCTAATGATGATTTTCCGCTCATGGCTTTTGCGCCGACTCGAGCCGGGCAGCTCGGCGCCGTCTATTGGCTGCGCCTGCCGAACGAGACCCCGTAGGCGGCAGCTCGCACGCTCGGCAGCGGATCGTCGGAGAGCTCGATACCGGCGGTGAGGTTGGTGGGCAGGAACAGCAGCTTCTTCTGCGCTTCCAAGCTGTTAGGTACGATTTTATTCAGCGTCAGCACGCCGAGATCGACAACCTTGCGGTCATCAGGCCAAGGTTGGCTCGCATCCTTGGTCTGATCGCCCGGCTCGGCCAATTGCGCCTTCAGGTGAAATGCCAGCGGCTTTTGCGCAATCCGCCTGGTCAGTTCGTCGAACAGAAAATCCGGTGACTGTTTGGCTGCCTCTTCCGGCGTAATGTGCACCAGCTTCTCCGGCACTATCAGGTAGCGAACTGCCTGCCGTTGACCGCTCTTGTTGACGAAGATGAAAGCATCAATGCCGTGATACTCCTCGTCGGCAAAGCTGTCCGGAATTGGCAGCGAACCGATGGCCTTGGGCGCATTCGGGTGGCTGGCGAAAAACTGTTCCAGTTTCGTGGGCTTTGGAGCGTCGGGCGGGCTCGCGGTAATCGCCTGCAGCAGATCACGAAAGTCCTCTCCCGTCCCTACCGGGAAGAACTTGAACGAGTTGGTCACCATGTCGGTATCCCTGCCGCCGGGCAGGTGGTACTTGATGGCGATGCCGCGAGGCATCGCGGGCGAGCCGTCGGGAACGGTCGGCATCCCGCTACCGTCGGAGAAGCGCGCCGTCACCGGGATCGATTTGCCGTTGAACAACGTTGCGCTGCTGAGACGCGCGGCTTCGGCGGAGGCCTTGAAGCTGCCTTCGACCACTACGCCCTTCGCATGAAAGGCGCGAAACCCCGGATGGACGCCGTCGAGCTTGTTCGCCAAATCGACGATTTGTGTCGGGACCGGTGCGTTGTCTGCGCTGGCCGCTGCGCAGAGCATCAGAAGTGATACAGAAACAAAGGTCTTCGCCCCGTGTGTTGCACAAGAGCCGGTCACTTCAAAAATAGTCATTGTCGTATTCCTTGATTCACTGCGGGTTGCCAGGTCGATTTGGATGCGATGACACAATCACATCAGAAGCAGCGGTGCAAAACGATTGCACTTTGGTATCGGCGATACCTTCGTACCGGGAACGACATGCGGCTTCCCTGCAGGCGACCAGTCTCAGCATTTCCGAGCGGATACAGGGTGTAGTCTTGCCGCCATATTCACAAGGTCGGCGAGAGAGTCAGCCTTCATCTTCCGCATCACGCTGCCTCGGTGCGCCTTCACGGTGATCTCACTGATGCCGAGTTCAACACCAACCTGCTTGTTCAACAGGCCGCGAACCACCAACGCCATGACCTGCTGTTCGCGCGGGCTGAGCGAGGTGTAAAGGTTCCGAATCGATCGCATCTCTGTCTCACGACGCAGGGCAGCGCGGCTGTACTCGATCGCTTGCCGGATCGCGCCCAACATCACGTCATCGCCGTATGGCTTGGTCAAGAATTCCGCCGCTCCGGCCTTCATCGCCCGCACAGTCATCGGCACATCGCGGTGGCCCGTGATGAATATGATCGGCATATCGATTCGATCGGTGGCAATTCGTTTTTGCAGTTCGAGACCATTGAGATCCGGAAGGGTAACGTCCAATACCAGGCAGCTTGGGATGAAGACGCGGGGACGACAGAGGAATTCCTGCGCCGACGCGAATGTCTGCGGCTGCAATCCTGCGAAGCGAATCAGCGCTTCCAGTGATTCGCGCACGGAGATGTCATCGTCGACGACGAACACGATTGGCGTCTCGTGCGATGTGAGGGAGAACCGCGATTCATGAATAGATGCGCTTGCTGAATCCATTGCTTGACTCCCCGGCGTTAGATCGGTCAGTACATTCGAAATGCGGCGTTGAGCGCCTCAAACAGAGCCGTGTCGCTGAACGGCTTTAACAGACACTCCACGGCACCCTGTTCGAGCAGGCGGGGACGGACGGTCTCATCTGTTTGCGCGGTGATGAAGACGATCGGAATCCTTTGCCCGCGAACCGTCAACTCCTGTTGCAGATCGGGTCCGGTCATGCCGGGCATCGCGATGTCGAGGATCAGACACCTGGTGTCACCGACGCAATCGGACCCGAGGAACTCTTCAGCCGATGAAAACGCCCGAACCGAATAGCCTAACTCTCTCAGCAGGTCGGGCAGAGACTCGCGCACGGACTCGTCGTCATCGATCACCGACACGAGCGGACCCTTGGCGATCGTCACAAACACCTCAAATGACGATTCGCTGCATTTGTCGCGGCAGGCGTCCGAATGTCGCCAAGACTCACGGCGCCGGTCGCACCGGCCGTCACACCTTGAGGTCCGCGGGGGATGGAAAATGCGAACGTGGCTCCTGGGCCATCATTCAGTGTTGCCCATAGACGGCCTTTGTGACTCTCGATAATGGAGCGGCTGACGGAGAGACCGATCCCCATGCCGCTGGCCTTTGTGGTGTAGAAAGCATCGAATAGTCGATCCGCTCCTTGCCGTTCGAAACCCACCCCGGTATCTCGCACGCTCAGTCGCACACGATCGTCGTTGTCTCGTTCGGTTTTGATCACCAACTGCCTCGGACGATCATCGACACCGCTCATCGCGTCTGAGGCGTTCAGAAGCAGGTTTAAGATAACCTGCTGCAGCTGCACCCGGTCGCCCTGAACTCGCGGAAGATCGCCGGCGAGCTCAGTTCGCACAATCACCCTATTTCTCTCAAGTTCACTTAGGGATAATGCAACCACTTCCCGTGTCGCCTCGTTCAGGTCCAGTGACTCGCGGGTGGCGCCTTTCTTGCAAAAGAGCGCGCGCAAGCGCTTGACCACCTCCGACGCTCGCTCCGCATCGCGAATCGTGCGTTTCGCGGTTTCCCGCGCTCCTTCGATGTCTGGAGGGTCTGCGGCAAGCATCCGCCGACATGTGCCGGCATTCGTCACGATACCCGCCAGGGGCTGGTTGACCTCGTGCGCAATCGCCGCAGTCAGTACTCCAAGGCTCGTAACCCTCGCCGCTCGCGCAAGCTCGGCTCGCAGCTTGGCGAGGGCCTCTTCCGTGTGTCGGCGATGGGTCACATCCTGGACCGCACCGATGTATTCCAGTTGGCCGTCTTGATCGTGAGTTCGGCGCGCAACGACGCGCAGGTACTTCATCGTGTTGTCTGGCAGGCGTAGCCGGTGCTCGAACTCAATGTCGCTCACGCCACTTCGGGCGCGTTGGATCATTTCATGGAATGACGCGAGGTCATCGGAATGGATGCGAGCGCCGATCAGCTCTAGTGTCACCGGCACATCTGCCGGGTCGAGCTCGAAGAGCCGGCAAAGCTCTTTTGACCAACTGATCTCGTCTGTCGCCACGCGCCAGGAAAAGCAGCACGTCGAACTGAGTTGTTGCGTTCTTTCGAGAAGTGCTGCACCTCGCTTGAGCGCTTCGTCGCTTCGCATACGCTCAATGGCGGTGCTTGCGACGTGAGTGAACTGTGGGAGGAGGGCGGAGTGACAACGGGTGACCTCGGCGCTGCCCTCGCGCCGAAAGAGCGCGAAGATGCCGAGTGCCTCCCCGGTTAGCGACAGAATCGGTGAAACCTCGTACAACCTGAGGCCGGGCGCACCGGCCGCGACCGCAAGCTGCTTCATATGACTGGCGGTCAAAACAGAGCCGGCGGCGTTGCGCGCTCTCCTGTCGCTGCGGTCGAGAAGAATGATACTGCTCGAGTAGCCCTTGACGGCGGCGTCGAAGAGCTGACATAGCGCGGTGAGCACGACTGGCAGAGGGCGGCCCTGTCGAATCAGCCCGCCGACCTTGGCACCGATTTCGGCAATGCCGAACCCCACCCACGTTGCTGCTCGAGCCGTTGCCGTTGCGCTATTTCTGGATTCATGGCGTGCAGGCAGCAAACCAATATCCTGCTCCGATGAACAGCCACAGGCTGCGACGCGATGGCTCATGCACCGATTTAGGTTCAAGTCACCCTCTCAGTTACCGACTTCGAAAATGCTCTCCAGCACCACGCACACGCCTACCGGAAGGCTCGCCATGCCGAACACCAAACGAGTCGATGTTTTGTCGGCTCCGAAAACACTGACCATGAGTTCCGATGCCGCGTCTGCGACCTTCGGATGCTCGCGGAACTCAGATGTCGTCGCGAGTGAGATCCCGAGGCGGACTACGCGTGTCACCCTGTCCAGCGAGCCCAAGTGTTCCCTTGCGAGTGCAAGCGCATTCAAGGCAGCCAGTCGGGTCGCGCGTCGTCCGTCTTCGACGCTCAACTCAGCTCCTATGTGCCCCAGGAATTTGGGAACTCCTGCTTCCACCGGCAACGTGCCGCTTAAAAACAGCAGGTTTCCGCTCTGCACCACTTCAACATAGGCGCCGAGCGGCGCGGGAGAGCGCGGCAAAACGATGCCTAGGTCTTTCAGCCGTTGATCGGCACCGGGTTTTGTTGTGTTCCCAGACATCACCACCGACCCAGATGCGCACCGCCGTCGATGTGCAGCACCTCGCCGGTGACCTGGCTTGCCTCGGTAAGGTAGAACACGCCTTCAGCGATGTCCTTCGCGGGCGAAATCTGCCCGAGCGGCGACAGCGTGCGCAGAAACTCCTTGGGATTGTTCTTGTGCAGCGGGGTGTCCACGACGCCAGGCGCCACCACGTTCACGCGAATGCCCTGCTGCGCATATTCCATCGCGAGACTCCGGGATATCGCGTCGATACCGCCCTTGGTGATCATCGCGACGGACGCGGTCAACGCCGCAAGCGGATGATCGACGATGGAACTCGTGATGCTCACCACGCTGCCGCCGCTCTTTTGCGCGAGCATCTGCTTTACGGCCAGTTGTGTCGTGTGAATAAAGCCGTCCAAGTTGGTGGACGACAACGCCCGGAAGTCCTCGGACGTGTATTCGGTGAACGGCTTCGCAACGAAAATCCCTGCGTTGTTGACCAGGGCGTCGACCGAGCCAAACCGCTTAAGCGCGCTAGCGACGATCATTTCGGCCGTCGACGCCAGTCCGATGTCGCCGTCCACCAAGGCCAGCCTGTCGGAGCGCTGCAACTCGTTCTTCTGGCTGATTTTGCGCGAGTTACCCACCACGTTGTAGCCGCGATCGAGGAACAGGTTCGCTACCGCGGCACCGATTCCCTGGGAGGCTCCCGTTACAATGATGGTTTTCTGTTTCGTAGTCATATGAGTCTTCCGCCTTCGCCTGTGTTTGTTGGCCGCTATTCTCGGGCTGTGCACCGCGGCTGATTAGATGGGAAACTCTGGAATCTAATTTCCAAAAATGGCAGAGTTACTCACTCAGACCACAAGGGACATGGTCGAAAATCTCCGTGCAGCTGCGGTTTCCCTATGCAGAGAAGGCTAAAGCCAGCCATTCCAGCTAGGTAGCCTATATTTTTAGATGAGGTACATCGTCTGGGACGATGAACCTAAAGGCAGAGTGACTCCCATGGCGAACCTCGACGACGTCCTGATATTCGTCAAAGTGGCCCAGTTCGAGAGCATCAGTCGCGCCGCCCGCTCGTTGGGCATGCCGATCTCGACGGTGAGCCGGCGGTTGTCGGTGCTGGAGTCGACGCTCGGCGTGTCGCTCCTGAGGCGCACGACGCGACGAGTGACCTTAACTGCGCAGGGGCGTGAGTACTTCAATCAGGCCAGGGAGCCGCTGACCGTCCTGGAAGAAGCCGAGCGAGTTCTGACCCTGGGACAGAAGGCGCCCGAAGGTTTGTTGAGGGTTTCCGTTCCGGTCATTCTGGGTCAGGAGCCCTTCCTGAACTTCCTCTCAGGATTCCTAAAAGTTCAGCCGCGAATCCGGATCGATCTCTTCATCACGAATCTATTCCTGGATCTGGTGGCGGAAAATATCGACGTCGCGATTCGCTTCGGAGAATTGGAGGACTCGAGCGTCGTTGCCACCCGCATAGGCAAGAGCATTCGCTATGTCGTGGCGGCCGCCGAATACCTGAAAGGCCGTAAGCTTCCCGTCGAGCCTGCGGACCTCAGACTGCACGACTGTGTGATGCTCAACGCCAGGAACAACGAGACGGACTGGGATCTGGTCTACCGCAGGAAAAAAGCACGCATCCATGTCTCAGGGTCGATATCGAGTCGCGACTTCAATTCGGTCAGCGCCTTCGTGCATCGGGGTCATGGGATCGGACTGCTGCCGTCAACCTACTGTGAAGAAGCGCTCGCGAGCGGTGCATTGGTACGGCTGTTGCCGAAGTGGGCTTCGCCGCAAATCCCTGTTTACGCCGTCTATTCAAATCGGAAGTTTCTGCCTTCAAGGTTGAACGTCTTCCTGAATGCGCTGGCAGCCTGGAAGAGTCCGCTGTGGATCAAGGAGTAATGTCGTCATCTTGGTCGCCTAACGGACTCCTTCAAGGGGACACCGGGGCCGGCGGCGGCAGGGTAATGCCCTTGGTTGCGGCCGCGGTACGCAACACGTCCGGACGGTCAGAAATGATGCCATCGACGCCCATATCAATCAGGCGGCTCATGTCTTCAGGACTATTTACCGTCCAGACTACTACCGTCAGGCCGAGGCTGTGCGCCTCAGCCACCGAGCGTCGATCGATATCACTGTAGAGCGGAGACCAGATCCTGCCTCCGGCGGCCTTGACGGCGCGCGGCACCGAGCCGCCGTAGTTGCGCGGATCAAATCCTGCGGTCCAGGGCGAGGGCTTGTCGAGATAGATGTTCTCCTCCGGCTGTTCCTGCTGCGTCAGGTAAACCGTTGCGATGGCGGGCGCTTGCTTTTGTACCAACTGCAGTGTCCGCCAGTCGAAAGACTCGATCATGACGCGATCGGCAAATTTTTCCCGACGCAAAAGATTAAGCACTGCTGAGACGAAGTGTTGCGGGTCGGGAGATTCCTCCGGATGGTTGGGATCAATCTTGGTTTCGATGTTGAGGCGCACGTGATGGTCGCCCGAGCGGCGCACGAGTGCGAACACTTCCGCAAGTGTCGGTATTTTTGCCGGAATCGACAGCTGATCGGGAAACCGCGCGGCATAGTCGCTGCCGGGACGGATTTGCCCGACGTCGTAGGTCTTGACTTCGGACAGAGACAGCTTGACATACGGGATCCCCTTGGACACATAGAGACCGTTGGGACCGCGCGCCAGATCGGGATTCAGGCCGCGTTCGTGCGACACCACAATCACCCCGTCCTTGGTGACCCCCATGTCGAGTTCGAGCGTGTCGACGCCCATCGAGAGGGCATTGGCGAACGATTGCAGCGTATTTTCGGGGCGCAACGCGCGCCCGCCGCGATGCGCCTCGATATCGAACGGCCCGAGCCGGGCCGCCGGAGTTTCAGCCGGGGCGCCGTGCGCCGTCAGGCCGAGAAGGATCAGGGCCGAAGTGGTGCAGACGAGGGCGAGCGCTGTTCGTGAATGCAAGGGTATGGCTCCAGTTGATTCGTTAGATGTTCAAAAAACCGGAACCACTTCCCAGTCTGCGGCGGGGTTCCAGGGTTACCTTAATAGAATGCGCGGCTGTTGGCCCGGATCGTTGCAAGCAGACCGAATTTGGCGACCCCTCGAAACCGTCGCCGCGCAGCCCATTCTGGTCTCCTCATGAATCTATTCGAATTTGACCCAAAAGTGTCCGCGACCGCGATTGCCGCGTTGGGCACGGTTATTGGCGCTCTGGCCCAGTTGCGCATGGCTTGGCGCAAGGAGGTATCGGAGCGCGCACGGGGTGTACCGGCGACGAAGAAGTCACGCCGCGGACCGGTCCTGGCGGTATTTCTGCTCCTGGTCGCGGCCACGGTGGGCGGTTTCGTGTTGTCGCAGTACTTGATGGTGAGGCAATCGGACCGCGAGTCAGCGGCACTGCGGGGCGATCTGCAAGCACAGGTGGCGCGAATCAGTGCGACCGCAGAGCGCTTGGAACGGGTGAACGTAAGCGATCGCAGTTCAATCGTCGGTACCGATGGCGGTCGCCGCGGCGCTGAAGAAGTGAGCGTCACGACAACGGTTGGGCCCTGCCGCGCTGTCTCTGCCGCTGCCGATGGCGTTGCGCCCGCCTGTTCTGAGCAGGAGGCTGTGCGCGTGACGCTTTGCAGTAGCGTGCCCTCATCGGCCGTGGTGACAGCGACGGCTCTTTATGGCCACCCCGAGAATTCCCCGCAGCCGTGGGCCGAAAGCCGGGCCGCGCCAGGCCAGGACTTGGGACATGCACGATTCGCGGAAAAGACCTTCGAGCGAAGCGAATCCCCGCAGACGAAACAAGTCTGCACCGGCTTCTCTGTGTGGGACGCTGAACAGGCTTACAGTGCGCGCCTCGTCGTGATGTACGGAACCTCGACGGTGGCACGCGAGATCTCCAACGCGGTGATCGTGCCTATTGCCGAGGCACAGAATACCAACGCCTCCAATTGAAGTCGGCTTCGCCTCTATGGCGTCAATACGACCTTGCCGATATTTCTGCGTGCCTCGATGTAGGCTTGCGCTTCGCCCGCGCGATCGAAGGGAAATGCCTTGTCGACGTGGGGGCGCACCCAGCCCTCGGCCACGCCTCGAAGCACCGCATCGGCCCAATGCCGAATCTTTTCTGTCTCATGCCAGAGATGCCCCACGTTGACGCCGAATACCGAGCGGTTCTGATTCATGAGTGACAAGGGATGAAAAAACGGCATTCCGAGCGCGACGCCGAGCAACTTGAGCGAAGCGAGCGGACCTGAATCGGAAGCCGCAGAGACGCCGAACATGCCGAGCCGTCCGGTATGGCGCAACGCCTTGTAGCTCTTTTTCCAGTGGCTGCCGCCAATAGGATCGATGATCAGCTCCACGCCTCTTCCGTCTGTCAGGCGCGCTACTTCCGCCGGCCAGTCCTTGCCGCGATAGTCGATTGCTTCGTGCAGGCCGCGTTCCTTGAGGAATGCATGCTTGCTGCTGCTGGCGGTACCGAAGATTCTCGCGCCGACGTGACGCGCGACGTCAATGGCAGCGAGACCGACGCCGCCGCCGGCGTTGTGGATCAGCACCGTTTCGTCGGCGGACAGCGAGCCCATGACTACGAGCAGCTGCCACACCGTCAAATAGTTTACTGGAAGCGCCGCGCATTGCTCATGGCTGAGCGATGCAGGTTTGGCGAATACCTGGGTCTCGGGAACAACCACCGTGTCCGCATAGCCGCCGAATCGGGTCAGCGCGAATACGTCGCGGCCGATCCAGTCCGGCCGCGCCTTAGGTCCCGCGGCATCTACGCTGCCTGATACTTCATAGCCGACGACGCAGGGTACTTTCGGAGCGTCCGGGTACAAACCCTGCCGTGCCAGGATGTCGGCGAAATTGATGCCGCTTGCTTTGACACGTATGCGCAGCTCGCTGCCTTGGGGTTGTGGGTCGGGCGATTCTCGTACTTGCAGTTTCTCGGGGCCGCCGTGACCCGTTATGTAGATCTGCCTCATGGGGTTGCCACTCGATCTATCCAGCTATCGCCCGTATACATCCGCATCGGACGCCCGGGCTGTTCAACAAAGCGAACAACTTCGCCGACGACACCGCCTCCGGTCGGCGCGACGTAGCGAAAGCGGCCGCCGCCCAGCGGCTCGAGCGTTACGCGGTTGTCCAAGTTGGGTGCGTTGGGTGTGACAATGATCAATTTTTTATTGAGCAGCACGACCTGCGAGTCTCCGCCGCGGCCGCGGTAAAGACCCGCGAAGCGCTCCCAAGCCGGATCCCAAGTTACTTCTGCGGGTTTCGTCGTCGCTGCCTTTGCGACAGCCTGTCCCACAGTATTCATCAACTGCAGCGCGATATCGGAAGGGTAGGAGTCATTGGTGTTCGTGAGTACGATGACGCCCACCTTGTCCCCGAGCTCGACCAGTGTCTGAGTCGTATTACCGGGATAGCCGCCGCCGTGTCCGATGTAGGTCTTGTCCTTGACCCGATTGACGTCAAAACCGAGTGCCGTCCCCGAGGTCCAATTTTCTTCCACAGATCGCACGCGTAGCAGCTCGCGCCACGAGCCGCTGCTCAAAATTTGCGCGCCGCCGCGCGGTCCGCGTCGGAACTGTGCTGACTCGAACTTCGCCAAGTCCTCCACATTCGACGTGACGCCGGTCGCCGCCGCCATTGCGTGCGAATCCACGAAGGGAAGAATCTCGCGGGACCCGTCGGGCATGCGCCGGCCGTAGGGAACGGCCAGGCCCGCTTCATTCTTATCTACGCTCGAGGAGTTCATCCCAAGCGGCTTGAAGATATTGCGCTCGACATAGTCAGCCCAGCTATCTTTGCTCACTTTCTCGACAACGGATCCCGCGACGGCATAGGCGAGATTGGAGTACTTCCAGCGCACCGCCGGCGCAAAGGCCGCCTGGCGGTCGGCAAACAGGCGTTGCAGTTCATCGGTGCTTGGAAATCGATATGACACCCAGTGATCGCCGGCCTCGCGCTGCAGGCCCGAGCTGTGCGAAAGCAACTGCTCGATGGTAATCGGACCATCATCGTCTCCGGCGGGCTTCGGCTTGAACCAAGGCAGGTAATTGACCACCGGATCGTCCAGCCTCAGCTTGCCATCCTCGCGAAGCTGCATGATGGCAATGGCGGTGAACAGCTTGCTGTTCGAGGCCACGCGAAATTTTGTCGCCGGCGTCATCGGAATTTTGGCCTTGAGGTCCGCGAAGCCAAAGCCCTTGGCCCACACCAGGTCCTGATTGCTGACCACTCCCACCGCAATACCGGGCAGTCCTCTGTATGCGATCTGGCCTTCCACCCAAGCCGAAAAAAGACGTTCAGAACCGAGAACATCCGGATCCGCGGCAATGGTCGCGGCGGAGGGCGGTGAAGCGGGGGTCTGGGCGGACAGCGGAAGCGCAATCGCTGCGCCGAGAATTGCCAGTGCGAAGCGTGCGGACAATCGGATATCACCAAGCATTTCTGAGGTCTCCCAAAGCTGGTGTCATTATTGTGGATGCCACGCGATTCTACTGATCTTTGGCGCGCATTTGTCGCACGATTGGCGAGATTCAGCGGTTGACGGGTCCGCGCGCCGGCGGCCTTAATATAGCTGGAGGGACCTGGATCCCAAACCAAATCCTGCGCTAACGTCTTAGCTCGCGGAGTCCGGTGCGCCCTCCGGAGCGCCGCGCTTCAGTACGTCGGGCAAGGGCTTGCCGCTTTCGGTAAAGGAGAGCGAAACCGAGTTGAGGCAATGCCGCTCGCCGGTCGGGGGCGGGCCGTCGGGAAACACATGTCCTAGATGGCTGCCGCAGCGCGCGCAGACTTCTTCGACTCTGATCATTCCGTAGCTTGTGTCGCGAATGCGCTTGATGTGGGCTTCGTCGTAGGGTCTGAAAAAGCTCGGCCAGCCGGTGCCTGAATCGAATTTCGCGTTCGAGCGAAACAGCGGCAGTCCGCAGAAGCGGCAGGTGTAGGTGCCGTTCTTCTTGTTGTCGAGGAACACGCCGCAGAATGCGGCCTCGGTGCCATGCTGCAGCAACACGCGGCGCTCGTCGGCGTTCAGTCCCGCGGTGATCTCACGGCGCTGCGGCTCGTTGGGGGGATTCATGTCGAATGCCGTCATACATTCCTCTTCAATTTGCGGATGAGCAGATGTTTGGTTCTCGATCGGGCATTTCAAGCCTCTATCCTAAGCCGTCCGCGATGACGATTCTCACGTCGCGCTCCTGTGACGCGCAGTCATTCGGCATGACACGGCGTTTCCAACATTGCTACGGCTAAAAACTCCTCGCGCGGCGAGAGCTTTCCCAGTCTGATCGTTCGAATCGCGAAAAAATTTGCGTTCGCGCAGTGGAATTTCCGCGACCACCCAGTGCACTCGATGTAGCGATAAAACCACGATGTGACAAGTGCGCAAACTTTCCTGTTAGCATGTTTCAAAGGCCTATAAAACCAGCATAAAAGTGTGAAGTAATGTGAAGTGACGTGTTTGGAAAAAGACTGGTTGTTGTAAGAAGTACACATGGCTTTTTGATCCAAAACCTTACAGGAGATACAGGATTATGCGCAGCATTTTTTCATTTACATCGGCAGCGCTGGCCGCGGGACTATTGTGCCTGCAAGCGCCGCCGCTGTTCGCTCAAACGGTGGCTGCATCACCCGATGCCGCCCCTCTGAGCGAAATCATCGTTACGGGCAGCCGCCTCTCGCGCACGGATACGGAGACGCCGAGTCCCGTTCAGGTGATCACGTCAATCGACATGCAGCAGTCCGGCTATACGAGCACTCAAGATGTCCTTCACAACTTGACGGCCAACGGCCAGGGTACCCTGTCGCAAAGCTTCTCGGGCGCGTTCGCCAGCGGCGCTGCCGGCATCGCGCTGCGCGGCTTGAATGTGGGTTCTACCCTGGTGCTGATCGATGGACATCGCATGGCGCCGTACCCCATCGGCGACGATGGCCAACGCTCGTTTGTCGACGTGTCCAATATTCCTTTTGATGCCATCGAGCGCATCGAAGTGCTGAAGGACGGTGCTTCCGCCGTGTACGGCTCCGATGCCATCGCGGGCGTCGTCAACATCATTCTCAAGAAGAGCTACCAGGGCGCTTCGGTTACGGCCGAGGGCGGCTCATCCTCCCATGGCGATGGCACGACCTACCACGTCTCGGGAATTTACGGTCTCGGCGATCTCAACTCGGACGGGCATAACTTTTATATATCCGCGGAGTATCGCAAGTCCGGAGACATTAAATTTACCGATCGCGGCGGCATATTCACCCAAACCGACTTTACCTCGACCGGTGGATACAACGTGACCCCAGGTGTCGCCAATCCTTTGAACGGCGGACTGCCGCGATCAGGAACCGGCTATATCACCGATCCGTCGGGCAATGTTCCCGGCATCGCGGGTTTCATGCCCGGCTGCAACGCGACGCAATTCGCAGCCAACCAGTGCACGTACCACGACACCTGGAGCCAGATTCAGCCCCCCACCGAAAACATCAATGTGGTGGGCCGTTTCACGCAGAACTTCGCTGAAAACTGGCAGGGATCGTTTCAGGTCAGTTACTTCGAAGGTAAGTCGCAGCAGGTCAACGGCCCGGTCCGCGCATTTAATGCCGGTTTTCAAGGCGTGACTTCGGGGCCCGGCGTGACGCCCACACTGCTCCCGCCGTTGGGTCCTACGACGATCCCCAGCACCAATCCGAGCTTCCCGGCCGGGACGGGCCTGAGCGTCGGCAATCTGACTTACACATTTCTGAATCTCGGCCCCACGATCACCGAGACGGACTCCAAGGCCTATCGTGCGATCGCCGATGTGAACGGCAAGGTTGCGGACTGGGATCTGGAATTTTCAGCGGGCTTCACCGAAGTCGCGCTGTCCATCGACGGACTGAACTACGTGAATCCGGGCAATCTGCAGACTGCCTTGGACAGCACCACGGACCCCTTCCTCGTGGGGCAGCAAAATTCGGCCGCGGTGGACAATTTTGTCGCGCCGTTGCTGCACACATATGACACCTCGAAACTGAGCTTCGCACACATGGGTGCGAGCCATCAGATATTGCCGCTTCCCGGCGGACCGTTTGCCGTCGCCTTCGGCGCGGATTATTTTCAGCGCAATCAATTTGCGGTTGCGCCGGCCGATGTCGCAAACGGCATCACGCCCAATTTCAGCAACAACTTTACCGTGGGCACGCAGCAGGTGGCGTCCGGCTACGCGGAATTCGATGCACCCATCGTCAAGCAATTGGACATCGATGCGGCCGTACGGTACGACCACTACAATTTGTCCGGCGGCCGGGCCAGTCCAAAAATTGGCTTCAAGTACACGCCGATTCCGGAGTTTGCCATCCGCGGCACTGCGTCCGGCGGGTTCCGCGCACCGGGTCCCGCGGAGAACGGCCGGTCGGGGCAGACTTTCTTTGCGGGTACCGCGAACGATCCGATTCTGTGTCCGAATCCCGGCACGCCGAACGCTCCTGGGAATTTCCCCACGCAGTGCGTCGTCAACATCCCGGGCCAACAGAGCACCAATCCAAATCTGAAGCCTGAGACGTCGAAGTCCTTCACCTTTGGTGTCATCTTTGAACCGTTCAGGGATTTCAGTGCCACCATCGATTTGTACTCGATCGAAATCAATCATCAAATCGTGAGCGGCGGTCCGGAGACCACGGTGCGCGGTACGAACACCAGCGCACTGCCGTTCATCGAGCCCAACGGCAGCACCGCTCTGGTCACGCCTCCGGTGGCGCCGATCGCGTACACGACGATTTCCTATGTCAACGCCAACACCACCAAGACGGACGGTGCGGATATCGGCTTCAAGTATCACCATTCGTTTGAAGGGATCGTTGACTGGACGTCGACCGCGACCTGGTCATTCACGCGAAAGTACGATCTGACGATCGACGGCGTGACTTATCATCTGGCGGGTACACACGGTCCGACCTTCTTCACCGGCGATACGGGCAATCCGAGGTCGCGCGTGCAGTGGACCAACAGCTTCGCGCATGGTCCGTTTGAACTGACCGCAACCGTGAACTACATCAGTTCCTTCAGCGTGCTCGACCCTTCGTCACAAGCCTTTGGCCAAGGCCCGATGTCCACCTGTCTGGATGCCTTGTCCAATCAAGGCGGCGCTGCGGGTACGGACTATGCCGGCGTATTGGGCAGCGGCGTCGTCCCGGGCGCCACCAGCTGCAACGTCAATCACTTCACGACGCTCGACTTGTATGGACGCTACAACATCACGGACAACTTCAATCTGCATGCCTCCGTGACCAACGCGACCAATGCCAAGGCCCCTCTCGATTGGGGCACCTATGGCGGCGCGCTGGGAGAAGTGCCGTGGAATCCGTCCTTGCATACGGCAGGCGCGGTCGGCGCGTTCTTCTTGCTCGGCGCGACCTACAAGTTCCAATAACGAGTTTTCGCCGGAAAATCTTCGGGGCGGCGCGACAATGTGCCGCCCCTTTTTTTGGAGGCGCTGCGCGGCGCAGGAGCCCGATGCGATGGATGCGGCCTAGTCGATCGGCCAGGACATCGCTTTGGGCAGACTCGCCGGCGTGTCAGGCTCGGGCGCCGCTGAGCCCGGCTCCCGCGCCGGTGCGATCGTATCGACGGCTCGCCACCACGGTTCGGGCCGCTGCGCATGCGCAGGTTCGACTGCCTCGCCGAGCCGCGGCATGATGAGTTGCACGCCGGCTTTATCGCTCCCGCTCAATAGGTCCTCGGCAGGCTGATCCCAGGCGTGCATGGCCAGGCTGAAGGTGCCCCAATGCACCGGCAGAAAGCTGCCCCCGCCGAGCAGCGCCAGCGCCTTGAGCGCGTTATGGGGTCCGAGGTGAATGTCTCCCCACGCCGGATGGTAGGCGCCGATTTCCAACATCACGAGATCGAACGGCCCCAGCCGGTCGCGGATATCTTGATACTCGCTCGTGAGGCCGGTATCGCCGCTGAAAAACACGGCGTGCCGTTCTGAGCGGAGCACGAACGAGGACCACAGAGTTGCATTGCGGTCTTTCAGCCCGCGTCCCGAGAAGTGTTGCGATGGGGCGGCTGTAACCGTGAGGCCGCCGGGCGCCGCGCCGTGAGATTCCCACCAGTCGAGTTCGGTGATCAGTTCCGGCTTGACGCCCCACGCCTCCAGATGTGCGCCGACGCCGAGCGAGGTCACAAACGGTACGTTGCGCTTGGCCAGTTCGCGAATCGTCGGATAGTCGAGGTGGTCATAGTGGTCGTGCGACACGACTACCAAATCAAGCGGGGGCAGCGCTCGAAGGCCAACGGGTACCGGCTGAAAGCGCTTCGGACCCGCGAGACTCGACGGCGATGCGCGCGGACCCCACACTGGATCGGTGAGCACGCGCAGGCCGCCAATCTCCAGCAGCACCGTCGAGTGCCCCAGCCACGTGGCGCGAAGTCCGCTTGCCGGTGTGCTTCGCCATGATTCGAGTGGATCCACGGAGGGAAGCGGTCCGCGCGGCACCCGCCGCTCGCCGCCGCACAGAAAGTCGCTTAAGGACGGCATGGTGGCATTGGGGTCGCGCAACCCCGGCGGGATGGGCCGCAGATTGCGGAATCGGTCACCCGCCCATCGCGGCGATGCTCTGATGCGCTCGAGCCTTGCGCCTTCCGGTCTTTTGCCGAGAGATCTCATGCGGTGCTCGTGTTCCTAAGGGGGCATCCGTGGAAGTTTTTTGGCGTCCTTCGCCGGCGGGTATTGCGCTGCGTTCAGCTGCATGGCCAGAAAGGTGTAGTAACCCACGATCCCCGTCATGTCGACCACGCCCTTGGCGCCGAAGCGCGATTTGGCGCGCTCGAAGGTCGGATTTGACACCTGTTTGTTCCTCAGGAGCTCCATGGCGTAATCGTAAACGATCTCCTCATCCGCGCTTAAGGCGGCGGGGCGGCGCCCCTCCGCGATCGCGTCGGCAACATCTTGGCGAATGCCCGCCTTCAACGCGATCGGGTAGTGCACGGACCATTCGAAATCCTGTGTCCATTCCCGTGCCGTCAGCAGGATCGCGAGTTCGCTGAGCGTATTGCCGATCGCCGACTTGTAGCGAAGATAGTCGCCCATCGCCCGCGCCTGGGACATTACGGCCGGGCTGTACATCAGTGGTTCGAAGGGTCCAAAGACCGGCACTTTTCGGGCCGCCTCGAATTCCGCGGCTGCTTGCTTCTGTTCCGGGGAGTATTGCGCGGGCGGAATGGTGGGCAGCCGGTCATCGGCCCGGGCGGAAACGCCAAGCAACACGCCGGGACCAAGCAACACGCCAGGGCCAATCAATATGCAAGGAACCAAGCGCAGGAGAAAGTGCATGTCTGCCCCGTTTTGGTTGGATCGCCGCACGCAATCATACCGTGCCCGCGCGGGTTCGTTCCCTTCGGCGCTGAGAATCGCGCCGGCAGCCGCTTAATCGCTCGATTTTCCTTCTCAGCAACGCAATTAGAAATCCTTTAGCAAAGCCTGAGGAAGCCTTGAGGACTAATCCCCGCTGCGAGCCGTACACCTGTGCCTAAGCCACGGCGAGACCGATCTTCGTGGTGAGCGCTTCAACAACTTGTTTTAAAACTTAGGAGATGATCATGAATACCACCATCCAAAACACGGCTCGTGCGACGGCCTTCTTTCTGTGCGGTGCGATCGCTTTGTGCACTCTGCAGATGACGGCCCGGGCATCCAGTGACGGCCCTGCGTCGCAAAAAGTCAGCTATGCCGACCTCGACATTTCGAAGCCGGCCGGCGCCAAGGTTCTGTACGGCCGCATCGTGGCGGCAGCGCGTCATGTGTGCGCGCTGGACGGGAACAGAGACTTGGGCTCGCTGCAGTGGGTGAATCGGTGCACGGATCTTGCGATTGACAAGGCCGTGAAGGACGTCGGTTCGCCGGCCTTGAGTGCGCTGCGCCCGAAAGCCGTGATGCACCTTGCCAGCAATTGACTGATGTCGGTGAGGGCGACCGGGACCTAACGGTCGCCCAGCCGATGCCCTCCCCGCAGTTAGCATATCCTTCACCGCCAGAGGGGCGATGAGGAGCCATTCGAGCAAATGTCATTTCTATCGCATGGCGTGCGCCTGGCTGCTTTTGATCTTGACGGCACGGTCGTTCGCGGGCCGACCATCTGCGAGAGTCTCGCCGAGTCCTTGGGAAAACTGCCGCGCATGCGCGAAATCGAACAGCTGCGCGACCTCGCGCAGATTCGGGCAGCCCGGCAGGAGATGCTTGGCTGGTATGGCGATGCTCCCCACGCGCTATACGACAAACTGTCGCTCGAGCTCGCGCCGGGCGCCGTTGAGGCGTTCGGATTGCTCGCGCAACACGGTGTCCAAACAGCCATCGTCTCCATCACCTGGAGTTTCGCCGTCGAGCGGCTGGCGCGCCGCCTCGGCGCCGATGCATGGGTGGGTACAGACGCCCATTGCGGCGAGATCCGGCACTTCTGGCCGGATGACAAACCCGCTTGGCTGGCCCGGCGCGCAAGCACGCTGGGCATCGACATGAGCCAGGTCGCCGCCGTCGGCGATTCGCACGGCGATGTGCCGATGCTCGCGGCCGCCGGACATCCTTTCTTTGTCGGCGCCGACCTACCCCGTGAGATTGCTCATGCGGTTCATATGCCGAACGCCGATTTGCGCGAGGTGGCCCGGCTCATTCTGTCGCGTTGAGCGGCTACTTTTGTTCGGCGTAAATTTTCACCAGTCGATACAAGAATTCGCGGCCTTCGAGCAAGGACTTGACCCCGACGTACTCGTTGAGGCCATGAATATTGCCGAGATCCGGTCCGAAGAACACCGGTTCCACGCCGAAAGTCGGAATACCGACGGCATTGGTGAATTCACCGTCTGTCGCGCCCGCCTGTAGCACCGGCAGCACCGGCACGCCGGGCCAGAATTCCGCGGTCAATTTCTCGATCGGCGCCATGACGGCCGGGGTGAGAGGCGGGGGCGATGCCGTCGGTCCACGGGTCTCGGGTGAGGAAATCTTCACCGCCGGATCCGCCGCCAATTCCTCGAGCTTGGCGCGCACGCTCTCGGCGGTGACGCCCGGAAAAATGCGGCAATTGACGTTCGCACGCGCCCGCTGCGGCAGCGCGTTGGTGGCATGTCCGGCCTCGAGCATGGTGGCAACGCAGGTGGTGCGCAGCGTGGCATTCCAACTCGGATCCTTGGCGGATACTTTCGCGAGGGCTTGGCTGTCGCCGGGGTTTTTCAAGAACGCATTCATGGCACCGGCGGTTTCGGTATCACCCTTCGCTGCGAGGATCTTGGCCATCCCCGTGAAGTACGCGCGGTTGCCGTCGGTGAACTGCGCCGGGAATTCATAGGCGCTGATGCGCATGAGCGCTGCCGCGAGATGATAAATGGCATTGTCCTTCACGGGTCGCGAGCTGTGGCCGCCCTTGTTCGTCACTTCGAGCCGATAGTTCTGAGGAAATTTCTCACCGGCTTCCACTTCCATCGCGACGCGGTTGCCGCTCGTGTCCAATTCGCCGGCGGCGCCTTCGTTGAGCGCAAACGCCGCATCGATGAGATCGCGGCGATTGCGAGTCAGCCAGTCCGCGCCGTTGAAGGCGCCCGCCGTTTCCTCGCCGCAGGTAAGCGCGACTTTCAGCGTGCGCCGCGGCTGGTACTTTTCGCCGCGATATCGGATCAGCGTGTCGATCCAGATCGCCGCCTCGGCCTTGTCGTCGCTGGCGCCGCGCGCGTAGAAATAGCCGTTTTCCTCGACGAGCTTGAAGGGATCGCGCGTCCAGTCCTCGCGCTTCGCTTCGACGACATCGATATGTGCCAGCAGCAGAATGGCCTTGAGCTTCGGATCGCGGCCCGGGTAGACCGCGACCAGGCCGCCTTCCTTCGGATGATCGGGGGCTGAGAATGGGTGCAAATCGCTGTCCGGGAATCCCGCCGCCTTGAGGCGCGCGGCCATGCGCTCCGCGGCGAGCGTGCAGTTCCCCGCCGACAAGGTTGTGTTGGTTTCGACCAGTTCCTTATAGAGTTCGCGAAAGCGCTGCTCACCGGCCGGGGTATCCTGGGGCGGCACGGCAAAGGCTGAGAATGCGGCGAAGGCGGCAGCAGCGGCAAGCAGTCGTTTCATGTTATCTCCCACATAGAGGTGCGGCATTAAACGATTTCTACGCACTGAATATCAAGGATTACTACAATATGGCGATGAAATTTCAGGGTCTGGCCTGTCTTGCGGCGCTGGGATGCGCGTCGTCGATAACGGCAGCTCCCTTGACGATTCCTTATCAGCTCACGCATTCGCAGAACATGGATCCCTCTCCCAACCCGGATGGCAAGCGGCTGGTTTTCATCAGCATAATCGGGGGCAAGGAACAGTTGTTCACGATGAATGCCGATGCCTCCGATGCCATTCAGATCACCCGCGATGATGCCAATCATGAGGACCCGGCCTGGTCGCCGGATGGCAGGAAGATAGCGTACGTCATGATCACGAAAACCGAAGAACGCATCTATGTCATGAATCCCGATGGCAGCGACGCGAAAGCCGTCTCGCCGGCGTCAGCGCGCGCGATTCATCCGGCCTGGTCGGCGGACAGCAAGAAAATCATCTATTGCACGGATGATGACTTGAAACCGCCGCGCAAGAACGATTCCGATATCGATGTCGTGGATCTCGCGACCGGCAAAGTGACGACGCTGATCACGGGCGGCGTCAATACCTATCCAGCTTGGTCGCCCGACATGAAACAGCTGGTGTTTCGCCGCATGCTGGGCGAAATGAATTCGGAGGTATTCATCGCGGATGGCGACGGCGGCAACGCGCGCAATTTGACCAATCATCCGGCATTTGACGGCTGGCCTGCTTGGTCCCCGGACGGGAAGCTGATTGCCTTCGCTTCCAATCGAAATTTACGGTACCAGATTTTCGTGATGAACCCCGACGGTAGCAATGTGCGCCTGGTCGCGAACACCGAAGGCCGCGCCACCGTGCCGCGTTGGGCGCCCGACGGGAAAACGATTTATTTCACCAACTGCGTCGCCAAGGACTACGGTAACGACTGCGAAATTCTGGTCTCGAAGCTACCCCTGTAGAGCTCACCAACCGCAGCGCGGCGCGGACCCATCAGCGCGCCTGATGCGCCTTGACTTTCTCGACGTATCGATCGCGCAGCTCGGTCTGGCGGGATTTCATCTCCACCGGCCGGCCCGCAATCCACACCTTGTCGGCGAGCGTCGAGACCTCCAACGGATCGCCGTTCCAGAGCACCAGATCCGCGGCCTGCCCGACGGCAATACGGCCGTGCGTCGCACCCACCCCAAAGATATCCGCCGGCGTCGAGGTGATCGCGGCCAGCGCCGCTTCCCACGGCAATCCATGTGCCACCGCGTTGCCGGCGAGCTGCCGTACCAGCCGCGCCTGCGCCGTGTCACCGCTCGAGAAGGCAATGCGCACGCCCGCACGCTGCAGTCGGGCGGCATTTTCAAGCGAGGCAGCCAGGCGATCGAAGTCCAGGGGTAAATCGTTCAACGGATTGAGAATCACGGGCACATTGGCCTTCGCGAGTTCCCTTGCGACCAGCCATGCTTCATCGCCGCCGAGAATCACCGGCTTGATCCCGTTGCGCTCGGCGAATGCCGCCACTTCACGAATGTCGGAAGCGCGGTCGACCTGAAATACGACCCGCCCACCCATGAGATAGCGGTACAGGGCGTCTCGGCCGGCGGCATGCAGCAGGGCCCCCTGGCCGATGGGTCCTTGCGCATGTGCTTCGTGAATCGCCTGCTCCAAGAGCATGTATTCGGCGGCACGCGTTCCGCCGGATTCCCGGGCACCGGCGGCGCCCATTTGCACGAACAATGAGCGGCTGCCCGGCAGCGCGGCATCGTAGCGGCCGTCGAGCGTGACGGCCGATCCCTGCCCCTCGATGATGCTGTCCCCAGCGTTGGGCGCGAGCACCGTCCAGGTCACGCCTTCAACGCGCTCGACAGGCACAATGATCGAGCGCGGGTTGAATGCCGCGGTGACGTCGAGCTCGGGACGCCATTGCTGCTCCCACGCCGGCGATTTTTGATTCAAGGTCGAATCGACGGTTTCGGATTCTGCCGCGATTTCCTCGAGGCCAATGTCGGTGAGTCCGCCGAACAGTCCCGGTGTGAGTTCCTTGCCCCTGGCATCGATGACTGTCGCGTTCGGAGCAGAAGCGTCGGCGCCGACCGCGACAATGACTCCGCCGAGCACCAGGACATCGGTGTTTTTCAACGTGCCTTTTGCGGACGCGGTGTGCACCGTCGCGCCGCGTATGACGAATCCTTCAGCCGTCGCGCACTGCGCACCCACGAGCCCCAAGGCCAACATGACCAGATGAACCGGCTTCATAGCGGCGACTCCGCAATGTGCCTGCCCAATAGAAAATCGGACCTCGGCGTGATCTTGGGGTGGGCGCGATCGAAGGTGAGTGCGCCGTCGATGAACACTTGCTCGGCGAGCGCGTAAACGCTGAAGGGGTTGCCGTTCCAGATCACCACATCCGCTCCCTTGCCGGGCTCGAGCGTGCCGATGCGATCCTCGAGTCCGAGTGATTTCGCCGGATTGTAGGTGAGCCAGCGGATGGCACGTTCCGGCGGCACTGTCAATCCCACGCGCTGACCGTGCGCCATCGCCTTGGCAGCCTCCTGATTCAAGCGCTGGATGCCGTCGGCGGAATCCGAGTGCACGATGGCGCAACTGTGTTCGGGATAGTCGACGATGGCGAGATTTTCCTGCACCCCGTCATAGGCTTCCATTTTGAAGCCCCACCAATCGGCCCACATGGCGGCGCAGACATTTTTTTCCGCCAGACGATCGGCGATTTTGTAAGCCTCCACGGCATGATGGAACGCCGTGATCTTGAAGCCGAATTCAGCCGCCACATCGAGCATCGTCGCCATTTCATCGGAACGATAGCAGTGCATCTGCACCCGGATGTTGCCCTTCATGACTTCCGCCAGCGTCTCGAGTTTCAGGTCGCGCTTTGGAGGACTCGGCGGTGTGAGTTCTTTGTCCGCCGCGGCGTCCTTGTCCTTGGACTTCTTGGCGGTCCCGTCGGTTTGCTCGGATTTCTCGGCTTGCTCTGCTTTCTTCTTGTTGTACGTCGCCAGTTCGCGATTGTATTTGTCCCACTGCTGCTGGTAGTCCTGGGCGTCGGCAAAGGCCTGACGGTAGCCGGCGACATTACCCATGCGGGTCGAGGGCGCTTGATTCTTACCGCCATACACGCGTTTCGGATTTTCGCCGCAGGCCATCTTCAGTCCATAAGCCGCACCGGGAAATTTCATGCCCTGGTAGGTCACGGCCTGCACATTCTTGACGATGACGGAACGGCCGCCGATGAGATTCGCCGAGCCCGGCAGAATTTCCATGGTGGTGACGCCGCCTTCGAGCGCGGTTTCAAATCCGGGATCCTGAGGCCAGACGGAATGTTCCGCCCAGACATTGGAGGTCACGGGACTGGTCGCTTCGTTGCCGTCGTCGAGGCCCTTGACAGCAGGGCTCGCATATACGCCCAAGTGCGAGTGGATATCGATGATGCCCGGGGTGACCCACTTGCCGTGCGCATCGATGATGGTCGCGTCGGCCGGCGGCGCGAGCCCTTTGCCGATCGATTGGATGCGGCCGTTGGCGATCAAGATGTCGGCGCCATCGAGGCGCTCTCCGCTGCCGGTGAGAACAGTCGCGCCTTGAATCAACACCGGCGGATTGACGGGTACCTGGTAGGTCGATGGAAAGGGATCGGCCGCGAACGCGCCGGATACCATAAGGGCCGTGGAAAAAAGCAGCGCTACGCGCGACGTTGCGTTCATTGTGCCGATCACCCCCGATTAGGACGCCGCTTGACGTGCGGGTGCGCGATTATAGAGCAGCCGTACACCCTGCGATCAAATTGGATTCAAATTCTATCGTCGGCCAACTTGCCGAGCTGCGAGGAGTTTAGCAACAGATCGGCTGCCGCCCGAAGGCCGTCTCGATCCTCGTGGTCGAATCGGGATGGCTTCGGGCTGTCGAGATCCAGTACGCCCAACAGCCGGCCATCTTGCACCAGAGGCAGCACGATTTCAGAGCGCGAGGCCGCATCGCAGGCAATGTGACCGGGAAAATCATTCACATCCGGCACCACCAAAATCTCGCGGCGCGCAGCGGCGGTACCGCACACGCCGCGACCCAGCGGAATGCGCACGCAGGCCACCTTGCCTTGAAATGGTCCCAGCACGAGTTCGCCGCCTTGCATGAAGTAAAATCCCACCCAATTCACATCGGGCAACATTTGATACAGCAGCGCGCACATATTCGCCGCGTTGGCCAAGCCGTTGCGCTCCCCGGAGAAGAGCCCGGCCAGTTGCACGCTGATCTCGCCGTAAGTGCCTGCCTTGGAAAGACTCGGGTCGGATTTGATGACATGCATGGGCCAAACCTAAATATTCGGGCGACAGAGATGGTGTTTCAGCCGATAGACGCGATATTCAGCCGATAGACGCGATATTCAGCCGATAGACGCGCTGCGCAGTGCCGCTGAACAGAGCGGTTTTCTCATCCGCCGAGTATTGCTTGGCCAAAACTTTGAAGGCATTCCACAGCACCGGATAGCTGCAGCTTCCCATATCCACCGGAAAGTTGCTTTCGAACATGCAGCGATTCGCGCCGAATAGTTCGACGCAGGTTTCGATGTAGGGCCGCCACTCGGCGGCGAGCTGCGTCGAGGGGGCCGCCGAAGATTGCAAAAAGGACGGAAAATTGCAGAACGCCATCGCCAAGCCGCCCAGCTTGACGGAAACGTTCGGCAGCGCCGCGAGCTTTCGCGTGTTGTCGCGCCAGATCGAAAACCGCTCCTCGCGCCTGCCTTGATAGCTGGCCAGCCCCAACGGCGTGCCGACATGATCGAGAACGACGGGCGTTAAGGGAAAGGATTGCGCCAGATCGATCAATTCGGGCAACTGCGGTTCCAGCAGCCAAGCATCGAAGGACAAGTCGAACTTGGCCAGTTGCGCATAGCCCTCGCGGAAGTTCTTCTGTGAGAACAACCCGGGACCGACGCGCGCCAGTGGACCGAGAACCTGGGAATCAACATCGTAAGAGGCGCTATGACGAATGCCGCGAAAGCGATCGCCGGCGGTCTTCAAGTGCGCTTCCAGCACTGCGCTCACGGCGGCGCCGGCGGTCAGATCGGCGTGGCCAACGA
>Ga0210389_10000308_pt1 | contig 49124 bp, 71 predicted proteins | sample IncBWH28OmetaG_FD_160127 | JGI IMG/M metagenome (GOLD analysis project Ga0210389, IMG submission 160127) | Forest soil microbial communities from Barre Woods Harvard Forest LTER site, Petersham, Massachusetts, United States - Inc-BW-H-28-O ... | reverse complement strand
TTTTTATAATAACTAACTACTACACTACTACATCTTTTGTTCTCTTCTACTTCTTTTTTCATACCTACTTTTTCTATTTTTCTCCCTTCTTGCCAAGGCAGACCTTCAAAAAGGCTTGCCTGCGGCAAACGGCTGAAAGCAAAGGACTTGTTGTGCTTGACATTCCTCGTTTGCCTCAATAGAATCGTATCCAGAGGATTTCTTTATGAATTTCATGGATAAGATTATGACTGTAAGAGGTTTGGATGTTGTAGTGAGATTGGATCTTGGTGCAAAGGCGGAAAAGATTATCTGTGTTCTTATTGAGATGTATATTAAGGACAAAGATAAGTTTTACACTTTTGCAGGAGTTCATAGAAGATTTGGCTCTATTACGACGGAAGATTCTTTGTTGATTTTAACTGAATTTGAAAGATGTGGTATGGTTGTGACAAAGAATGAGAAAGGTAAGATTTGGTACAAGTACAACGACGATATTACGAAGTTTACTAACAATTCAGAATATGATATCGAAAAAGTTATCGAGCTTAAAAAAGCTTATGAAGATAAACTTCGTAAAAAGATTGAAAGAGCAAAAAGATTTCTGAAAGAAATTGAGCAAAAAACTCCAAGAAAGAGAGATGTCTTGGATCAATATATTGAAGAGAATTATGCTCAAACTTCTCCAGAGATAACATTGGAGAAAACAGCGTTAGAATTACATGAAGCAAAAGAATGTGATCCGTTGTTTTGTAGATTTTGTGCGATGGAACAGAATAAGGATATTGAATTCTAAAGCTACGTTCATCCTTTTTATATTTTAGCTTTAGCTAGAAGAGTTTTTCTTGTCTCTTCTAGGAGCGGCAAAACAAAGAGCGATAAGATTTACTGTGTGTATCACCGCTCTTGCCGCTCTTAAAGGAGACAAACAAATGTTAAAACAATTCTTTGATGATATTAACGATGATGATCCTGAATATGATTACGAAGATTATCAAGATGATATTGATTCTCTTCGTGACGAACCTGACGAAGATTTAATAGAAGAACATGAAATTAAGAAACGTCAGCGAATTGCTGAGGAAAGTGAGTTTTAAATGATAGAAGAATTCGACTACACTACCAAAGTTCTCGCGCAAGATTTGCAAGAGTTTCAGGCATTTCTCACGCGGGAGAACAAAGAGCTTCGCAACAAACTTGCTTCACAAACGTGGGCACGTTTGACGTGGGAACAGCGTGTCGCAAGAAACTTTATAATAGGAGTTTGCAAAGGAACTTCTAAAAACAACGTAAACGTGTTCTACTTTTGCAGAACAAATGGTTATCTTGTTGAAACACTTTCACAAATGCAGTTTTAACGGCGGCGTTAGCCGCGGCATTAAGAGGAAAATCTCCAATGGATATTTTTTGGATACTCGTTTTAATTTACTTTTTTGTTCAATTTGTTGTAATTTTGTTTAAAAGCTTGACCGAGGAAGTTTAACGATCGCGAAGCGCCCCACCTAGGAGGAACACATGGCAAATCCCAAAACAATGGCAACGATTGGAATAATTCTAGGTTGTATAGGGATTATTCTTTCGTTGATTTCATTTTTGATGAGGTAATTCTTTTTTATGCCTACAAAATTTGTTGTTTTGTGGTTACAAACAGTCTTTATCACAGGAAACGGCAACGCTGTAGAAGACAATGAACTTGTCCTACAGAGCGAAAATATTTCTTCGCTTGAAGAAGCGTTGAAGTTCTACAACACAAAAATCGCCGACGACACAGTTCAGCAAGTGATGATTCTTGTGCCGTTAAAAGACTTCAATCGTTCAATAAAATAACCGGCTGCGTCCTCGCAGCGGCATTAAGAGGTACAAAGAAAATGATTAAAATAGAAGTTACCGCTGATGATATTGCAAACGGCAAAAGAGGGGATTCTACTTGTTGTCCAATCGCCCTTGCTTGTTTGCGTATAATACATAAAGATTGGTTTGAAGTATTTCAAGAATATCTTAACATCGAAGAGCCTGTACCTACAGTAATTAAAGAATTTATATTAGCTTTTGATCGTAAAAAAGATGTTCAACCTTTCACATTTGAACTTCCTGACAGCGTTAAAACTGTTTAACCTTTTTGTACCTAACACGCTCCGGCCCTTTGGTCGGTTGCAGGAGAAAAAACGACCATGTTTAAAAAGAAATTTTTGATCAAAGTCGAATTTACGCAAGAAGAAATGCAGGAAACGGCAAACGTTTATGGCGTTTCGATTCAAGAACTTACAGACACACAGATCGCTCAGACGTTTGCCAATGCTTTGGGAGAGCAGTTCGAAGGCATCACAATTTTGCCCCTCGACTTGACACCGCAAGCCGAAAGCTGATATTCTTTACTTGCTCCACCGGGTCGCAAGCGAACGAGAGAGAATTATAAAATTCATACTAGTAGAAAGAGCTATTTAATCCTCTCGTTCGTAAGCGCAAATAACGTTGGAGCATTTTAAAGAGCACAAAAGGAATAGAAACTTCCTGAAATCCGGATGCTAAAGGACAGTCAATCTTTTTGTGCTCTTTAAAAGTTTAAAGAACGGCCGCTCCTAGCGGCTGGCGAGCTGGGTGAACATAGATGCAGAATGAAAAATTACGAAAATGTTCTCACAATAAGTTTAAATCAAATCCCGAAGCTCCGCATGGACATGCGTTTGAGTGTATAGATTGTGAAGTAAGAATCTATATCAAGTTTGAGGATTTTAAATTGTATTTAGAAGGAGAGATTATACAAAATGAGCTACGGCCCTGAAGACGCATCACAAAGTTTTACCGGCAGCGCAGCTGCTCTAGCAAGCAAGACATCTGACACAGTTAAAGTTAATCCTGTTGATGAGGTAATGAAAGAAAAACTTGCTCGCGACGGCGAACGGCAACGCAAATGGTTTGACTGTGGCGTACGCGCAAAACAACGTGGCTACGGCGACCTCTCCCCATTCTATGAGAACGCTACCGCTGACTATTTTTTCAAATGCGGCTACAACGGGACTTCTTTCGCAGAAGCGCAAGAAACGCTTACAGCAAAAATTAAAAACTTTCTCGAACAAGATTCAACAGTCTTAGAGACTGTGAATGAACTGGCAAAATAGTTTCACAAAAGTAGTAAAATCTAAAAACAAAGAGGTATGATCTTATATGGCTACTGCAACAACCACACCTGTCGAACACATCACAAAAAACAACGTTACCTACGTTGTTGTGCGTGAGGTAGAAACAAACGTGCCCCAAAAGGGCGAAGACGGAAAGGTAATTCATGGACAGGATGGACAGCCTGTTCTTGGTACTTCTTTTGGCCCGTGGAAAAGCGTTCCGGAAAGTGAAGATGTTGATAAGGAAATCGCCGCAGGTACGCTCGAAGAAAAGCATCGTCAAACCTACGTTATCCCTGACGTAAATACTATTCAGGGAGCACGTGATCTTGTACAGGACGATGACGAATTTGTTAACATTTTCTCCGCAGGACTGAACCAGAAAATGAAGAATCGCGCGCGTACACATCCGTTGGGAAAAGAGTTCACGCCGCAACCCGGAGCAATCGACCTTACACATCTGGCGAACGAAAAGAGTGAGCGTCAGCGTCTTACACCTGTGGAAAAACTGTTGAAGACTCTTGAGGCAGCTTTCCCGAACTTTACTCCCGAACAGCGTCAGGCGCTTGTTGCACAAGCACAGCAGATGCAGTCTGCGGGGTAAACAACATAGAATATTACTAGGTTCGTATTTGTTGTCCACGAGCTTGCGATTAAATGTTGAGTTAGTATCGACAGCCTAGTAAACCGAAGGTACAAGAGAGTTATGAGCCTCTTGTACCTTTTTTAGTCTCTAAAAGTTTTGCTTGGCGGGGTCTTCCCGCCGTTCTCGGGAGGAGAAGTTTATGTCAGAAGATATTAAGATACAATTAGTAGCTATAATAAAACTTTTAACAGAAAAACACATTTCAAATGGTGAAATTATAACTGCTGCCGCAAAAATTATTTGGGAAGAAAAATATGATGTGGATTTAAACAAAGTTGAAGAAGCTTTTCAAATATTAAATATGTTTAAATCTAAAATCTTACCAAAAGTTGCTGTAATGGCAGGAATTATTACAGAAATGAAAAATTAAAATTTTTATGCCTATCGGCACCCTAATTGCGGCAACAAGTTCAACTGTTACAAATGGTGCTTACAAAAATTGGTCAAGAGAAGAAGCTATTGCCGCATACAAAAGAGCTATTCGCTTCGGCGGCAGAGCCGCCTCTTTTAGGAGTAGAAGCTTTATGATATTATTTTACTTCGCTTGCTACTGTGCGGTAGTGTCAACATTTATGTTAATAATATGTATTTGTTGTATACCTATATTTTTAATTCATCCACCACACCAGAGAATACGTTGGAAAATACATTGGATGTGGTTTGATTTTTGGATGGGATTATATTATGATAAACGAAAGGAAGTAATTTGGTTTTGTCCGTTTCCAATGTTAGCTTTGCGTATTTGGTTTGAAGATAAGTAATTTTATGCCCACCCTCAAACTTGTCCCAACACGTCAAATCTCCACACCTGTTATTGAACTTCTCTTCTTCGGAGAACGGCATCGCTTTATTGTTGATACAGGTGCGAGCGCAAGCGTTATCAGCTATGCTTTGTTTAACAAGTTTCCTCTTACAGAATCACACTATAAAAATATTGAAATCGGCAAACTTTACGGTTCTGCCGGACACCGACAAACGATGCGTGTGCCGTTCACGATACGAATACTAGGAAAGTGTACGGACGAAGTTTCTATAGGACACTTTTTAGACGAATGGCACAAAGAAACAAACATTGTTTTCAGCGGCCTACTCGGTCAAGACATAATGCGGCAATTCAAAAGAGTTTGTATTGACTACGAAGTAGGTACTATTTCTTTTGTAGATAACCTAGTGTAAAAAATACACAGCTAAAGCAAGATCGTAAAAGAGGGCTAACTCCTTTATTTTCAAAGACTTAGCTCTCTTTTTTGCTCTTGACATCGGCGGAGCCGAAGGAGTAAACTATTTGTTCTCACTCGGATAATAAAGATGCTTTACAAATGTTCAAATTGTCAAAATATAATTGATGATAATTACTTAACTGTTGGACAATTAAGACATTTTAGCTCATGTGTAATGCCGATTTATCATCCGTTAGGTTCTAAAATTAACTATACTTTAATTCCTTACAATGGTGATGAAATGCCCAAAGCAACACTTTCCTACGAAGCTCTCACGACAGACAATGACGGGATACCTACAGAGGGTGCGTACAAACTCAAGTTAGAAGGAAACTTTAAAAATCACATAGAGCCTATCGTTAAGTTTATTAAAGCTTCTATTCCTTCAAGCGATCGTACTTACGATCCAAATACGTATGAATGGGCTTTTCACGAAAGGTATTGGCCTTTAATGGAACAAGCTTTCAAAGGTTCTCACTTTCAAGTACAGTTTACTGTGCGTAAAGAAGACTTCGTAGAATTGAAGCGCAAGCAAGCTGAATGGGCGAAGCAAGCGGGACAAAATTTTCAAGTAAAACAATATCCTGTTGAAGCTGATATAATGATTTTTTCTAATTTAATTGATAAGGTTGGAAACGGTTCCAATTTAGGTACAATTAGAGATTGGACACGGCAAGAAGCGGAAAAAGCTTATAAGAAAGCTATTCGTTTCTTTCATCCTGACCTGCACCCCGAACGCGCAAGCGAAGCATCTTCGCTGAACGAAGTTTGGAGTAGACTTAAAGAAGGTTACTACATCAAATAAACTTTTGAAAGGAGTTTCACCGTGATCGTAAAAGTAACGCAGGAACATATTGACAAGGGACGTAAAGTAGATTACAATGTTTCAATTTGTTCTAACTGTCCCATAGCTTTTGCTTTAAAAGATACTTTCAAAGTAGAAGAAGCTTTTGCTTCCTATGGATATCTTAGAATTGGGGCTTTTCCAGAAAATCTAATATTTGAAGTTAACACTCCAGAACAAGTAGTTCAGTGGATGCTTAACTTTGATACAAAAAATGATAAATACATAGAAGATAAGGATTTTAATTCTTATGTGCAACCCTTCGAGTTTGAACTTTCTTTGGAAGGAGTAAAACTTTGATAACATCGCAAGTGATAACAGAAGTTCTTTCGTCCGTTGAAAACGGTAAACGGCAAGTAGAACAAGAACGCACATTAGAAATCAACAAAGCTTGTTCCTTAAACGAATCTTTCGTGCAACTCTGTGAAGAAATCTTTTTGTACGGGCTTGATAATCAAGTTGATATTATTAACACAATCGGTGCGGCAGTTATCGCCGGTATTGATATGGGACTTAAAATTGCAAAAAAGGAGCAAGAAACATGTCTGACGAATCCAAGTCAAATAAACTGACCGTTCCTGTCAAATTAGGAACTGGCAATGCCCCTTCTTGGGGACTAAAAGGTAAGCTACAAAATGCACAGCAAAGTGGTACAACTTTAGATAATGTTGCTGCGGCAAAAGAACGTATCATCATAGTTGCAGACGATAGCGGTTCTATGGATGGCCTGTCAATGCAACAACAAAAGAAAGCTATTGCCGCATTTCTCGGAGTTTGCAATCCTCTCGACACTGCTGTAGGTATAACACCGATGAACAGAGAACGTATTAACTTAACGTTAATTCATCCTATGATTCTGTCTAAAACTTCTGCATGGCCTGACCACGGCGAAGGCGGGACACCTACCTTCGGTACACTTTTAAAAGCTTTGGAACAAAATCCTTCAAGAGTTGTTCTCGTAAGTGACGGACAACCTACAGACGGCTCCGCATTACGTGGGCGTGATTGGGAAAATCCAAACGCTAACTGGCATCCGGCAATTGACAAGTACAAAGCCGCAAAAATCAAAATTGACACAGTTTTCATCGGAGAAGAGTTCGACAAATCTTCCCAAGACGAAATGCGCGCGATAGCAGAGCTAACCGGCGGTATGTACATCTTTTTCAAAGAAGGTGAGAGTTTTGCAAAGCAGTTTAAGTATCTGACGCCAGCGTACTATGCGATGCTTACGGCAGGACAAATAAAGCTATGAATACCCCCGAAACAATGACCAAAGATCAATCCGACACGATGCTCAAGCTTACTTTAAAGATGGCCGCACTCGGAATAAAAGCCTCTTTTAGTAGATTTGAACCCGGTCCTATTATAACAGGCTACTATTTTAAACCAAACGCCGCACAGCCTCTAGCAAAGCTAGAGAAACACGAAGAAGACTTCGCGCTTGCGGCGGAGCAAGAAACTGTCACAATTCGCAGAGACAAAGGCGAAGTTATTATTTTTGTTCCTAATAAAGTTCGTAAAGACATAGATTTTAAAGATGCTCTACATTGGATAACAATGTATCAAAATAATTGTAAATTAAGACCTGATCTTTTTGGAAGAGAATTGGAAATTCCGATTCTTTTAGGAGTAGATCATTTAGGTAATAATACTGCTATCGACTTAACTTTACAACCTCACATCCTAATGGCCGGCAGCACAAACGCAGGAAAAAGTGTCTTTCAAAGCGCGATTATTTCTACTATCGCTGTCGCAAAGGAACCTTCGGAAGTTAATCTCTATTTGATTGATACAAAGAAGCTTGACCTTCCACTTTTTCGCTCTTTGCCGCACGTTATGGATATTGCTGACGATATTCACAAAGCACGACAAATATTCATTGACATAATGGACTTAACACGCAAACGTTACGATGTGTTACAAATGGAACAAGTTCGTAACGTAGCGGAGTATAAGCGTAAGACAAATCACACTATTCCTTACAGGGTTCTTATAATTGACGAACTTGCTGACTTACTAGCTCTTGATAAAGAATATTGTGATATTGTCGAAGATGCAAAACCTCTTAAAAAGATTTTGCAGGAACTCGCAGCTATTGCAAGAGCAGCAGGTACACACATAATCGCGGCAACGCAACGTCCAAGTCACAAAATTCTTGATGGTGATACAAAAAATAACTTCCCAACACGCATAGGTTTGAAAATGCCTACACGTTTCGACTCACAAACAATTCTCGGAGAACCCGGAGCCGAAACACTTTTAGGGAAAGGTGACATGTTCATAAAACGTGTTGATTCGTCCGTACTAGAACGATTTCATGGTCCCCACGTCCGTTTAGACGATATAGAACAAATTGTTCAAAACCTTGACGCAGTTAAACAATCTTTGAGTTTTGTTAGATAGGAGAATTTATGAAAGATAAAGAAAAAGTAGAGCCTCTGGCGGAACTGAAGGGGCCGCGCCTAGATTCGTCATTTGGCGAAATAGCAGGATCGAATAGCGTGAGCGGAATGCCCTCAACGATTAACTTGGTCGCTCAGCCCACCGAGGTAAGCGCATCCCCAGAGCCACTACCATGTCGTACTCCTGGAGCCGTTTACCATTTTAAGTCGGCTTTCCACGGCGAAAGCGGTCGCCACATTATCACGCTGCACATCTACATGCCGCAGGAAATAGGTATTTCAGAAGAACAAGCCGAGATCATCGAAAACAAATTACATGACGCCAGCGAAAGTATTTTATCCGGCTATTGGCCTTGTAACTTCGCCGCCCAGCCTGTGTCCGCGAAGGTGGAAGAGGCGGTCAGGCAATGTGCCGAATTGGTCGTCACCAAACCGCCGCTATCGAATGAGTTAATCGTTAAACTGTACGAGCAGAACGTGGCAAATATGACGGAACGATTCATCGCCATTCTCCGCCCCTTCTTCACCCCGGTAAGCCAGCCGCCCGATGTGAAGTGTAAGAATTGTGATTTAAAGCTAACCCAAAAAGTGCTGTGGCTGGATTATATGGGCGTGGAAGTTTGCCAACCCCACATAAGTCAAAAGCTGCATGAACCCATTGCGGCCCCCGTGACCCCGGTAAGGCACGGCCCGATTTATGGGCAGGATTTTGTTACAAACTTAAACCGAAATAGGGACGCTGAAACGCGGAAGGAATTGAAAGACGCGGCCACTCCAGAGATCGCGCCGGGGGAGGAGAACAAAAATGTGTGAATGGTGTAGAGAACTGATTATGGACTTCGAGCGGGCATGGAAAATTTACGGCAAGTTTTTCTGCTCACACAAATGCGTCGATAGTTATGAAAAAGAAAATGGAATTGAGCCGTGAAGCCGGGGATCGCGCCGAAGGGAGACAAGAAAGTAGAATGAAACAAATAGAACTCGACAAACTTCAAGCACATCTCGAAGAGTTTGGTGCAAAGCTATCACCAATTTTATTAGAGGAGTTCCGACAAATAATCTTTTCTATAGGAGCTTTCCACAACTCCGTTGGAGACATTTACAAATATGCAGAAATAGCTTTGCTTCCGAAAACTGCCGTAGGTGCGGCAGAGAGTTCTACGGCTTTGCCGCAACAAACTTTTAAACCTCCTGTAAAACAGGACTTAGCTTCTATAGCGATGACGCTTGCGCGGAATTTGGAATTAAATTTGAAAAAGGAGTAGATAAGTTCTACAAGAGAGCACTTTTTACACTTTGCCTCAAACCATTGAAAACAAGGCACTTCGAGACGTTGACAAGGGGGGCAGGCACCTGATAAGATCACCTAGTCCCCATAGAATCTTTGTTTTAAGGCAAACTTACCTATGATAAAATCTCCTACAGGTCTAAAGATGATACAAGTGTATATCAAAGACGAGTTGAAAAAAGAATACACTACAAGAGTTAAGAACGGCAAACAGTCCGACACGATCAGAGGGATGATTATGCTCTACCTCTCTAGACCCGACTTCCGTACAGAGGTAGACAAGTTTGTTGAGGTAACAAAAACAATCTAGTAGTTAGACTGTTAGAGCTGTTAGCTGTTAGTGTTGTAAAATTTTTTTCTCTAAAAAGGAAAGATTCTATGGGCATAGCGATTCCGTCTAATTTTGATTCTGATATAAGAAACTTAGGTACTTTATGCTATAACTGCATCGCTCTTTCAAAACCCGAAGAACTTCAAGGCAAAGAGCTTCGTATTAACTGTACGCGATGTGATCGACCCTACTGCGACAAATGCGCTTCTACAACCGACCCTCAATTCTGCTGTAACTGTCTTACTGACTTCCAAGCTATAATTAAAGATGAAACCTACAACGGTGTGGAACACATTCGTGTGATTGACCCGAAGGGTGAGAAAGAAGATAGTATCGTGTCGATACCGTATAGGACGAAGTATAAACAGATTACTTTGATGGGAACGGATTGGTTGTTTTACGAAACCGCAATAGCGAATATGTCTGACACGCAACTTGCTGCGGCGTTGCAGTGGCACAAGGCAGCAGTTTCGGAGATTGAAATAGAAGTAACAGAGCGCAAAATAAAACACGCACAGCATCTCGCCAAGTTACCTACACCAAAAGTCACACCTATTAAAAAGCTGCCCGACAATCAAAAAGCTTTTAACAAAGCTCTTTCCATGATGCAAACATTGATGAATATGCCGGGTATTGACAAAGATCAACTTCTACAAGGACTTCAAAACTTAGGAAAGACAAAGAGTTAAAACAAAATGAACTTCATAAAACTACACATCGTATATCAAAGTAATCCTACCAAAAAAGCTACATCAGAAAATGATCTCTTGATGAGAGAAGTTTATTATCATGCTTGTGATATTGTAGAAATAACTCCTACAATTCCAGATGATGAATCTCTTATGGCAAAGACTCATGTGAGATTTGCGTGGGCACAATGTTCTTTTTCTGTGATGGAAACGGCGGAAGAAATTTTGAGCCTTATTAAAAATGGAGATTGCAAGTGACTCCCGAACAAGCTGCACAACGTTATCCGCACATCATTACAATCGGACAAGATGGGATACCGGAACTCTACGCGGACAATCACATCCTATCACATCTCCGTTTGTGTGAAGCTTTTTTTGTAGAAAGTTTTCTCAACAACCTTCACCCAAAGGGTGAGCGTAGCTGGAGTTTGGAGTTCGGGATTTGGTTTCACAAAGTAATGGAACTCTTCTACAAAGATTATGACCGGCAAGACCAAAATCGTGACGACGCTTTAATGTGCAGTGATATAGCTACTGCCGCATCCGAGATTTGGATGCAAAATGATATGAACTACTTTAACACAAAGCCAGAATACTACAAAGTCTGTGCCAAAATCGGCGGTCTTACTGGCGCGATTCAACTTGTAGTTGACTACTGGCGTATGTATGGAGAGGGACGTGATACACTAAAAGTAATAGGGACTGAGCTTTCTTTTGGACGCGGCAAAGAAGTATCAATAGGAACTGTATTTACATCAGAAAGTGGATATACTGATCCTGTTTTTCGCGCCTACTACTGTGGCCGCATGGATGCTATCGGAGATGACGGATCAAGTATCTTTCCAGTAGATCATAAAACCACTTCTACAATAAATCCTCTTACAACTGGCCGTGACTTTAAGCCGCACGACGGGATGCAAGGCTATGTTTACTCTCTCGATAAAATCGCAAAATCCTATTTCCCTGCACTACAACGGTCGTGTAATAAAGCTATGGTCAATCACGTTCAGGTCAATTACTCCGCCGATTATACGAAGAGGTTTAAAAGAACGACGCTACACTATTCTCCTGCCGAACTCGAAGCGTGGCGCATACGACAAATACGTAGTTTCAGGAAACTTTGGGCGTTGGCGGTAGAAGAGGAACAAGCGGATTGGAACACAGCAAGCTGTCACGACATATATAACTATCCTTGTCCGTTTAGACTTTTGCATGAACAAGACCCGATTAATCGACAATCGTATTTGCAAGCCCACTATGTACAGATCGAACCGTGGAACGCTGCGGAGATTGATGGAATGAGAAAGGTACAAAGTGTCTGAACTTTATAAAGTTTCTGAAAAAATAGTCCTGCGAGATGATGTACTTGAGTTTGCAAAAGACATGTCTTTAGTGATGAATATAAAAGATGCGGAAGAAAAACCTACTTCTTCTTTTATAGAAGCTATGGCTGGTATAGAACTACAAATGAGCCGTATGAGAGAACAGATTCAAATTTCAGGTGTGTCGAGTAATTTTCCTGAAATTTATAAAAGACTTATACACGTAGCAAATTTTGCAATGTTAGCGTATAATAAAGTAAAAACACAGTAAAAAGAAAAGAGAAAAAGAGCTATGTCAACATACGCAATTCAAGGAGCTATACAAGGCACAAACCTCCGCGTGAGCGAGAACATGCGCGTAGCTGTAGTAGGCCCACCGGGAGTAGGTAAAAGCTGGCTTGCGGCAACAGCGGATAAGCCGTGGATAAACGATTTTGACGGACGTTTGAACTCTCTTGCAGGAAAACCTATTTCTGGTAAAACATATTTTGATAAAGATTTTATGCAGCCTACTGCGTGGGTAGAGTTTGAAAATGACCTCGCCGCATTTGAACGTATGTCTAAAGAGAGTTTGCCTAAAACTTTTGTCTGCGACTCAATGCAAATGATGTGCCAAGCTGCGATGAATCAAATTCTCGTTTTAGGTGCGAATGACAAAAAGATTTGCCGTAAAATTTCTGCTGGACAAAAGATCTACTACGTAGCCGGAGGTTACGATGCGTGGGAAGCGGAATTTCAAGCGGTCAAAGGAGCTATCTCTCGGCTATTTTCTTTAGGAAACGTTATATGTAACTTTCATGAGGCACCGGAAGAATCTCCTGGTTCTACTCAAGAAAACCCAATTTACACCGGGAAGCTAACTGTTTTTCCTGTACGGATGAGAAAGCTTTTACCTCTTTTCAACGACAAATGGAGACTCTCTGCGGATAACGGTAACAGAGTTGTCTATACGGATTTGAAAGATTATAAGTTTAACAGTGCTTCTACCTTGCTTGTTGATAGTATTGAAACTCCAGACATTCAAGCAATGTTCAAGAAGCATCTTTCAAGGATAGGAAAATGAATTACATTTTAACAGTACAAAAAAAATAAAGATACAAATGAATTATCTATTAAGTTAGGTCTTGAAGAATTAATAATTGATTTAGAACTGATAGATGATCGAATTATAACCGAGATTCAATGTAGACAAGGAATTAGAATTAAGTTTCATCCTAAAGGATGAATGCAACACAAATCACTAAATCAAAGGACAAAAATCAAATGGCTAAGATGGGCGTTTCACAACAAGAAATTCAAGATTCTTCAAACTTTGTCAGCGTTCCCGGTACGTACACTGTTTCTCTTCAAGGCTTTAAACCAAAAAAGTCGAAAGACGGAAACAGTGTCAATCTTAATCCTAACGTCGTTATCATTGGTGATCCTGCAATGAACGGCAAACAGTCTAACTACTCTCTAAACTTTCAAGCTTCAACATGGTTCATGGTAAAGAGTTTTATTCACTCTTTCGGAATTGATGTTGAGAAAGATGCACAAGGTAACGAGAGTATTCCGGGTGACTTCGGTGGCCCTGCGTACAATCCTGACGATCCTTCAACTTGGCAGTACACTGGCCCTCTTTTGGGTAAAACTGCCAAGTGGGAGTTCGCAGAAACAGAGTACCAAGGAAAGAAATCTGTTAAACCAAAACAGTTTCTTTGTGCTTTGTCGGGCTGTACGGAAAAACATCCTGATAACTTGAATAAGAGCTAGAAGTTTTGTAGAAAGAGCTATGAACCTTTTTCTCTAACCTGACCTCTCCAAAAGGACTCAACAAAATAACAGAAGAACTTTGTTGAGTCCTACTTTTTTCGTTAAAAGAAAGAGTTTATGAATATTATAAAACCTTACGCAAATCTTTTGACCCCACGAAATCATGTTGAGGGGTTAGTTCTACTTCAACATATTGAATGGTGCGGTAGAATTTCACACAGAGCAGAAGATAAACAAACAGCAGAATCTTACGAACGTTTTATTAAAGCTGTAGTTCTTGAACATGGTGATTGGTCTATTGTAGAACATGCTACTGCGTGTGTGGATTTTTATGTTGATCGTGGCATAACGCATGAAATTGTGAGGCATAGACTTTTTAGTTTTACACAAGAGTCCACACGATTTGTGAACTATCAAAGAAAGATGGAACCATCTTTTGTTTTTCCCTTTCCAGAAGATGAAACTAGAAATCAATGGACAAAATGTATTGAGAAGTGTGAAGAAACTTATAAAGATTTAGTTGAGAACTGGAAAGTATCTCCTCAGATTGCTCGAAGTGTTTTTCCAAACGCTCTCGCCTCACGTCTCATCGTAACAGGCAATCTTCGTAACTGGCGGCACTTCTTTATAATGCGCACAACAAAAGAAGCTCACCCACAAATGCGTGAAGTTACAATTCCTCTACTTGCACAATTTAAAGAACGTATTCCAATTCTTTTTGACGACATTGAACCTTTAGCAAAACAATCTGAAGGGATGAAGAAAGGACGTTAAAACGTGAAGATTGAATTTAACTGGCCTGACAGTGTGCCACAAGATCAAATTGACGTTCTATTTATTCAAGGAATGTTAGACCGTATGGCTATGGGTTTTCACAACTATGGTCACATGCGGCGACAGCACAACCGTCCTGATAATATCAAAAATATTGATATTCGTGTAAAAAAGTATCAAGAATCAAAAAACACAGAATATCTTATGGATGCGGCAAATTACTGTATGATGGAGTTTTGTGTTCCTATTGAGGGAGCTTTTTTTAAGACGACAGAAAAACATGAATCTCCCGGATCAGTAGTAGATGGAAGATTAGTACAAGGCAAAGAAGGTTATATTGCTGGGAAGCAATATCGTAGAGAGGGCGATTGAACAACCGCGGTAACATCTCGTCAAAGCTTTGGTTGCTACGCAATTTCTCCGAATGTAGCGAAGCTGACAAAGCCGCAGGCGAACTCTTTACAGGCACAGCCGGATACCATCTGAACAAGATGTTGGAAGAAGCCGGCTTGTTTGTAGGAGACATTTTTTATTGTGTAAACTCTGATACGCAACAAACACTTGACCTTTTAACTTTGTACCGTCCACCAATAATCCTGTTGTGCGGCCCTGAAACTACAAAAGAATTTGTACCCGATGTTGCCGCACGTAAGAAACCTTTTGAGGTGTCTCTTGATAAACAAGCTGGTTCGCTCTTGCAAAGTCCTAAAATTGCTTATCCACACTATTGCGTTCCTATTTGGCCAGTTGAAAAGATATATCTTGACTGGAGCTATCGAGATGTATTCATTAACCTTGATCTTGGACATGCCAAAGACGAGCTTGACTACGTTATCCGAAACGGTAAGCTTCAGAGCTTGCCATCGTATAACTTTGTTGTAGAGCCGAGCTTCGTAGAACTCAAAGACTACTTTTTCGACAAACTTTTCAAGTCCAAAAAGCCAATCGCAGCCGACATAGAAACAATCGGACACACACTGCGAAGTAAGAAAAAATCAAAGTTTTACGGACACCCCGGCTACTTCTACGTAATGGGCCTTGCTCCTTCTACAACCGAAGCTGTAAGCTTTTCGATGTGGGATTATACGAACGAACAACTTGTTCAACTTTGGAAATGGCTTGCGGCGCTGCTAGAAAGCACGACTTTGATAGGGCAGAACTTTTTTAACTTCGACTTGGTTCAATTAGAAGCTTACGGCTTTCGATTACAAACGACAAAGTTACAAGACACGTACATTAGGCAACATATTTTATGGCCTGAGCTTCCACGTTCATTGCAATTTATGGTCAAGCAATATACTAGGTGTCCGTACTACAAAGATGAGGGAAAGCATTGGAGTCCTAAGCAAAAGAAGTCTTACATGCGTTATAACGCTTTGGATTGTGTAAACACTTTTGAGGTATATCTCGGCCAAGAAAAGGAATTCGATGATAGACCGCATCTCAAGTAGCTACGAACATGCTTTAGCTGCTGTGTATCATAAGATTTCTAAGAGAGGTATCCTAACCGACCCTCTCCGACTCGACTTATTGCGGCAAGAGATTCGAACAGAGCTACAAAAATTTTGTACGTTACTAACATCTAATTGGGGAACTTACACTTATGTTGGCCCTCTTACACCGTCACAAGACAAAGCTAACTACTGTACTACTGTTAATATTAACTCTTCTTCTGGTGCGAATTGTCTACTTAACTGCCTCAAACAACTTGGCTACGCGGTTCCCGCAACTAGAAAAAAGGATAAAGAAACCGGCGAGTACGAGTTTGCAGAGTCCGCCGACCAATTAACTTTGATGAAAATGTTCGCCGTAAGCGGCGACGAGAACTTAAAACATGTCCTACGGATACGTGAACTTGCTAAAATACTTAGCACATACGTTAACGCTAAGTTACACCGGGATACCTATTATAGTGCATATAACGTCTCCGCTACCGTTACGGGAAGAAGAGGTTCTCATAAGACTGTTTTTGGATTCGGCGGAAATGGGCAAAATTTTCCGAAACATAGCGAATTAGGGGAGAAGTTTTTACAGTGTTTGGTAGCTAGACCGGGAAAAATCTTTTTTTCTTGCGATCAAATGTCAGCAGAAGAGTGGCCGGTAGCGGCACTTTCAGGTAACTACAATGCTATTACAGAACTTAGTTCAACTACATGGCCAGAAAATGACCGTCACACTAAACTTGCCGCATTCGTGTTTGGAGTTCAAGTATCCGATTTTAGTAAAGCTGAATGGAAAAATCCAGCCACTAAAGCTGGGATTATGCGGTATCTTGGAGGAAAAAAACCAAGACACGCTAATAATTACGGAATGCGGGGCACTAGAATGTCTGAAATTCTTGCTTCGGAAGGTTTCGCTTTTCCTCCTAAGCAATGCGATGCGATTCTCGAAAAAGTACATCAGTTTGATCCTTCAGTGAGGAACGTCTTCCATGTTAACATTCGTAACGAAATCACAAGCAAACGATTCCTTAGAACTCCTCTTGGTAGAGAAAGACAGTTCTTTGGATTGCGGCCAAACAATCCTAACTACTCGCTATTTAATGAAGCATATTCCTATATTCCGCAATCTACAGTTGGTGACAACACAGGAATGGCCGTGCTCTATTTAGATGGTGTGGGAAGTAATTACGTTATACAAGAATCTCACGATTCTCTAGTACAAGAGGTGGACGACAATGAGCAAACTCTTGAACAATGTTTATTTAATACCGCTAATTCTTTTGAGCGCACTATTCACTTTTCTAATGGGTTTGATATTAAGATACCTATTGAGGGTGAAGTAGGTTACAATTTCAAAGATACTGTAAAACTTAAAAACTTTGATATAGAATCTTTACGCGAAGCGTATGCAACACTAAAACAAACTACTGAGGCCGCTCTTGTCACGTCGTCTTCCTAATTGGATAGAAGCTTACGAGCAATACGTCTCGGACACGGAAAGTCCGGGGCTGTACAATAAATGGTGCGCTGTTCACTGTATTAGCGCATCTTTGAAAAGGAGTGTGTACGTAATTCGAGGTTTCTACAAAATTTATGCTAACCAATATATTATTTTAGTAGGGCCACCGGGCGTAGGTAAGGGCACGGCGATTAATCCGTGTATTTCGCTTACAAAGTTGGCAGACACAACAAATTATATTTCTGATAGAACTACTGCGGAAAAGATAATTGATATACTTGCAGCCGGTTTCCCTAAGATGGTTGTACCGACTGGTACTATGGCTGCCGCAGTTAACACAAGTGTTACGACAGTGTCGGCAAACTTAGGCGTATTTGCAGACACTTCAGCTTCCATTATTTCTACTGAACTTCCAATGTTGTTAAACGGTAGTGAGCTAATGTTACCTCTACTGTGTGAATTGTGGGATAAAAATGAGTTTGATTACAATACTAAAACTAAAGGCTCTAGACGAATTAAGGATTTGTGCGTTGGTCTTCTTGGCGGCTGCGTTCCTGATTATATTAGGAAGCTTAATAAAGATGCAATGGCTAGTATTAACAGTGGCTTCACTAGCAGGTGTATTTTCGTTTTTGCTAGTGATAAAGCTAAGAAAATTGCATGGCCATTGGCTAAACAAGGAAGTCAGATAGAAAAGGATCTTGTAGAAGACTTACAATACATCCAAAAGAATCTGCAAGGCAAATTTAAGTTTGATGCGGCCGCATACGCGGCTATAAAAGATTACTACGATGAGATTAAACCAGAAAAATTTGACACGGAAGTAACCGGCAATTTCAAAGCTCGAATGCTTTCGCACATACTAAAGACTTGTATGACGTTAAGTGTGTCAGAGAATGATTCGCTTCAGATTGAATTGCCGCACGTCGAACAGTCAATCAAACTTGTCGAAGACGTATTAAGCACGCTTGACGTTACTTTCCGCAATGTAGGCGAATCAAACATGCTTGTTGCGATGGAAAGAGTGATGGACTATGTAGAAGTAAACGGAGTAACGACAAGACAAGAGATAGCTAAAGCAACATATCGCCACGTTACAGACTTTGATTTGGACAGGATTCTTTTTACAGCAGAAAAGAGTTTAGGTTACATCAAACAGACTGTTGTCGGCAAAACAACCTGCTACGCAGACACAGGACAACGTAAGCGTGAGCGATTGCAAAAGATTCCAAGTAACGGAACAAGGAACGGACATAGTAATAAACCTTAAAGGAGAAACAAAAGTGAGTGAACTAGGTGCGGCAACTGTGGCGAGTGTTTTAGATAATGCAAATCTTATTCGTACTCAAAAGAAACCTATCCTCGCCGTAATCGACAGCGAAGTAGCTATGGAAGCGTTGAACGATAACATTATTATTTTAGAAGATCCTTTCCGCACGGGCTTTGAATGTAAAGCTTGTGATGGAGAAGGACACACACAAACTGTCTGTACTACGTGCGGCGGAAACAAAGTAGTAGCACAAAACTCTGACTTCAACGTACCCGCGGCTACTCTCTCCGAAGCAGAACTTGAAACCTTGCCGCCGCATTTTGCAGAAAAGTTACGCGCAAAGCGTAAAGAACAAACCGAATCAAAGATCGTGAGCGGCGGGCTTGTGCCGTGTTCAAAGTGTCTTGCAAAAACTAAACGCGGAGATACGTATATAACTGGTTTTGAACAATGTACAATTTGTAAAGGGCTTGGAGCAAGTATGATCGTGCCAGAAGATGCTATGCGGCGACCGACGAGCGGGGTAGTCAAAAGTTTGGGGCCGCTTTGCAAATTCCTTCAGGCTGGAGATAGAGTCGTCTATAGTAATATGATGGGTCACGCCGTGAACTATCGCCATAATGTCGTCTTCCGCACTATGCGTGAAGACGAAATAATGATGAGACTGCACGGTACTAATCCTGAGAAGTTTCAGAGAAAGTTGAGTTAACACAGTGAGGCACGATTGCCGTACTAAAGGACAAAATGAGATTCTTATAACGCACGTTCTTGAGGAACTTGCTAAAGGAAATTATTTAAAACTTATTGCGGCAAAATACAACATACGATTCGGAACACTAACAAATCTTCTAACACGTTACAGAAAACGGCACGGATTTAAAAACATGTATCACATGCTCGCAATCTATATTGTTGTAAGAGAAAGAAAGGGAGCCAAGAAACTGGCTCCCTTAAAAGCTTCTACAAAAGCTTTTTCTTCTACGCCGGAGGTTTTACCGGAGCCGGAATTCCGCCCGGCGTATTCGCCGCTACAGCAGCCGCAAGAGCGGTAGTATTATTGTTGATTAGATCGAGAACGGCTTGTAGTTTTACCGGGTCAGTTCCAGCAGAGCTAAGTTGTGTAGAAAGTTGCTGTAAGAGTGTAATCGCTGACTGTTCTACCGTAGTTTCCTTTTGCACTGCTAAAGTAACATCATCTATCGAAGCTGCCATATTAACTATCTCCCTTTGTTGTGTTTGCAAAAGCGCAATTATCTTGTCTAATTTTGTTGAGTCCACAGGATTGTAGTGAAAGTAGAGGTGTACGTCCATAGTACCTCCTTATTTCACCACTCTTACTAGATCGTTTCCGTGTAACAAAAACGCTAGTAAGCCTGTCCAAAACATAATTCTACCTATCTCTTGAAGTTTCGGATTCGTGCAAAGCGCATACATCAAAACTCCTATCAAAGCAATGAGAAGTGGCAAAAAGATTATCATTTAAAACTCCTTTCTTTAGTGTGGCGGTTTATCAGGAGGTGGGTCTTGCGGAGTCGGGCCATCGTACCCAGGTTTTGTAGGATCAGGTTGAGTAGGTTTTTTCGGATTTTCTTTTTCCATAAACATTTCTCCTTCTAATAAGCACGTTCATACTTATATCCAAGCTTCTCTCCCGCAACACTCCAGCATGTTCCACGGTCTTCGTAAACAAGAAGTTTAAGCTTTGCTCCTTCTTGAAAATTTGGTTTGTAGTCGTCACATATCTTCGTCACAAACGAAAGATGTGTATCCGAGAATGCTAGAAGATACTTTTCTTCCGGCTCGTATTTCTTCACAATTTGCAAATCATTCAATACAAACGTTTTCTTGTAATGCTTTAACTGTTCGTAGATATGCCCGGAGAAAAAACCCACAACTAGTCCAACAGTTAAATAACTACTCTTAATCGCTCTCAATTTTATCCTTGTGCCTTGAGCGTTTTCGTTCAGTACCCTCCAAAAGCTCTCTAAATTCTTCGCGTTGAAGCTTCGCTTGTTTAGCTCTATCTTTACGATCAAAGTAACGATTGATAGTAAACTTAGCGAGCCAAGAACCAAAAGCAAAAAGCGCAGCCATAAGTGTAGCAAATGAATCATTTGAGTGTCCGTCGCCTCCGTTAGACATAGAACGTTCAACTATCTCCCTCCGAGCCGTATTAACCTTCTCCCAAAAGTTTTTACGGGATTTCAAGATTGTGAATTTTCATGTCGAGCTTTTTCCTCTAACACCCCCTCAGCTTTAGAAGATATTGCTGTAGCAATATTTTTAGCATCCTTACCTTCAAGAAGTTCAGTCAAACGACCGTCAACACTTATGGCTAATTTGTTAGCTTTTATACTGTTACGCCAAGAAATTAGCGCAGCTATGGTGCTTGGAATTGCGGCGATTAGAGCAACTTTCACAACGTCGGTCACAAAGACTTTCCTTTACTGTAACGTAAGAGTAAAATTGTTCAAAGCAACTTTATAAGCTTTCGCATCTCCAGCAGCATCAAGCTGAAATGCGGCGTTGAGGCGAGGCTTTAGCGTAGCTCCACAACTTTGTGAGTAAGTAACAGGTATCTTCATACTGTTAATTGTGACATTTTTGTGTTCTATCGTTTTACCATCACAAGCATACTCGGCGGTTACGGTAGTACCTGCTTTCAGCAGAGTAGGATCAAAGTTAGTTCCACTCAAAGGACGCCAAGACTTAATTGTGTAGTCGAACGCTCTTACAGACCAACTTGTTTTCCCCGGCAAAAGTTGTATTCCCATAGTTCCAACATTTAACGGGGTAGGACAATCAAACTCAAACGCTTGACAATTTGCCGGGTTGTCTATTTGAACCCACATAGACTGAGTAAAGTTTGTAGCTTTTGCAAGAATCTGTGGGTCAACCTGTGTAACAAGTTGCCGCATACAATAGAGGTTGTCGCTTTCTCCACTAAGCGGAATAGGTTCAAATACAAAAGTTGCTGGTGTCCCCGGTTGTTGTGTAACATTGCCGTGAGTAGGAGGATTGTTGATAGGTTTTGTACGTCCTACGCCCCAAAGAGTTTGAAAACTTCCAAGTTGTAAACCAGCAAAAACAATCTTCGTTACAGCCGTAGGTTGTGGCGGAGCAGGAGGTTGTTGAACTGTGTAATCCCCCGGAGGTAAAATCTGACCCATAAACTTTTCTCCTTTTTAAACTAAAATACCATTATCATATTAGCTGTTGATGTTGAAGCAGCAGGCGTGTAGGTCACAGTAATTATTACCGAATCAACGGAAGCTGTTCGGGAGAGTCCAGAGGTATTTTCAAGACCGATCAACACACCGAAACCAGTAGAATTAATATCCGCAGGAACCCAAGTAGTTCCCCATAGGTCTGCACTAGATCCTTCAGTAAAAGTAGAATCGGTTGTATTCCACGTAGTGTTATCAAATTTAGTAGTTCCTGTTGCTGTCCCAGCTATTTTTGTTATACGAACACCGGCCCCAGGAACGGTATTGCCCATATCAAAAACCCCGGCTAAACTACCGTGGCCGATAACTGCAACTGAAATACCGTTTATAGTAGCCCCTACGGGAATTGTAAAACCATAATTTGAAAAAACTAAATCCGCAGGAACAGAAGAGTTAGTAACAGTAGCATATACAGCATCAGTTACAGAAGCATTGGAAGGATTTGTCCAACCTGTGCCGGTAATTGTTCCAGAAGATTTTGTTTGTGAAGCCATTAATTAGTGTCCTTGATCTACGCTAACTACGTCCCATTTCGTATTAGTAGCATTCCATAAAAGTCCAATATAATCAGTTTTTCCCGCCGCTAAAGTAGTAGGTGCAGTTACGCTTGTTGAAAAAGCGTAGGTAGCATTGAAGCTATATGTTTGTGCATTGGTGCTTTTAAGACGCAAAATTAATTTTTGCCCGTCCGTAGGGGTTCCGCTAGGAGCGTTAACAGTAAGTGTGCCACCGGCTTGCGTACTAACAAAAGTATTGATGTCTGCTGTGTCCGATGTAGGAGTAACCGACGTAGCATCCGCCATTGCTACTTGACGAGGTGTAATACGTTTAGCCAAAAGAGTTTGTGCAGCAGCAAGCACAGCCATTGTATCCGTTGCGACAGGGATACTTATAGGATGAGTTGTATCTGTAGCGATACTATTTAACCCCCAAAGTGGGCCAGCCCACAAACCTCCGCCAAACGATGCCAAATTTAAAGTATCTGCTGCTACTAACCCAGAAACGGCTCCCGTCTTAGCAATCGTTAGATCACCAGAATTAGCATTGTTACGGAAATTAATTGTATCGCCACTAGCTACTCTGACTACACCTGCCACAGCTGGATTAGCTGTGGCAGATACAACCAATGCCGCACTTCCACTTGTGTTCGCAGCATTGTTTGGAATATCACCAGAAGCTAGCGTTGTACCAGATGTTACAAGTCCCTTTGCGTTGAATGTTACTTTTGGACTTGTTCCTGGAGTAGCAACAGTGGCCAAAGTAGTAGCTAATGCGCCAGCATTGGTCGTAATATCACCAGTGAGTGCCGGAAATTGGGCGGCCAGCAATGTACCACTAACATCAGTTCCAAGAGCTACGGCACCAAAACTAGGATTACCTGCGACGTTACCATGCAAAACTGTAGTTGCTGTACCTTGATTTGCAAAATCAGCAGAGGCTAAAGAAGCATTAGCTACAGACGTTGTTAAACCTTTAGCATTAACAGTAACCTTTGTTCCTGTGCCCGGCGTGGCTACTGTTGCAAGAGTTGTAGCTAAAGCTCCTGCTATAGTTGTAACATCTCCTGTAAGTGCCGGAAATCCTGAAGCTTTTAAAACTCCGTTTATATCAGCCGAACTTACATCTACTGCTTTAGCCGCACCATCTGTAACTCCAGCAGTTACATGAATAAAACCTGTTCCACTAGGACTTGTAGTTGTTGTAGTGATCCAAGTTTGAGTTGTTATATCAAATACTTTTAAAACTTTGTTTACAACATCATAATACAAACCACCGCTACCGGGTATAGGAATAACTTCAGCATCTTTATAAGCATGTGCTACCATAGTAGCTTGTACTTGAACATTCGTTATAACCGCATTAATTGCGGCAGTACAATCTACAGTTGCTGCATTTAAAACTAAATCAACCGAATAAGCCTGCCCATTCGCGTTCGGTGCAACAATCAAAGTCCACTTAGACCCTGTAGGATTTATAGAATCACTTCGTACAATATTATTTATACTAAAACTCCCCGTTCCATCAAGGTTTCCACTGAAGAGTTTTATAAAATTAGGCCCATTTTGAGAAACTCCAACATCCACATAAGGCCCAGGCACGTTGTTGTTGGGTTTGAAAATAACTTGATACGTTCCATTGGCAAAAACTTGTCCCGAAGGATCGGCTATTCCTGTAGCACTTAACACACAAATTTCTGTTCCGCCGGGCATAGAAACTCCTACAAACTATTTATTTTATCTTCGTATTCTTTCCAGTCAATTCCAAGTTCTGCTGCAAGAAGACGTTCTATAGAAGTAGCAAAGAAGTGTTCTTTTCTATAAGGTGCGGCAGGATCGTCTCCGGGTTCGTTAGTATTACCTTCTTGTCGTTTGGATTCAAAATCTTTGTCAAATTTATCAACCTGTTCCTGAGTAATTCCTCTCCTTGAACAAAGAATCACTTCTATAAGCTCATGAACAGCGATACATAAAGATCCATAAAAATCTCTTACATTGGTGTTTCCTAAATTAGAAACTCTTATTTCTAAACTTGTCGGGGCGAGAGGGTTAATCTCACTTGAGTTAGTATAAGGTTTCTCAGCTTCCTTATACTCAAACCACCAATCACCAATAGTTTCATAACGTTGCTCGGAATGAGGAATAATTTTAATATTAATATTCATGGTCTAAGCCATCCCTGTCTATCAAGAATGTTGTAACGTGCTCCGCAAAATTCATGCATGTCTGTACGATATTGCATATCGGGTATCTTCAATTCTTTAATTAGCTGTTTGACATTATAGAACGCTGCATTGTTCGTTTGCCCTCTCGCAATAGGTACACACACAACACCGTAAGCTTCGCCGCACGTTATAAGTTGACCTTTGGATTCCATAGCATCCCAAAGATAAAACTTGTGCATATTCTCTTCAGTTATACCTGTGATAGGAACACCTTCTTGTTGTATTCCTTCTATCTCACTAGGGTACGGCGGAACTGTAACTCTTACACCGGCGGCAAACCACTCCTCTTTAAAAATGTCCGAAGGTACTTTTTCACCTGTGGAAACAGCGTGCAGAAAATTTCCAAGTTCACCCTTAGCAATGAGCGAGAAGAGTGTAGCGGACGCATCATAACCGAAACGTGGCGTCCACTCCAAACCGTAAAGTTCGCCCTCGGTGACAATGCTATTGAGATCAACCATTCCACGGTAAGAGTTCTCTCCAAGGAATTGGCCGAGTTTCTCAAGACCGCTTTTGAATGCTTTCGACGCACGACCTTCGTTACAAAACCATACTAGATTTCCTGCACAGCCTGTAGCTGGCCCGATGTTGCCGTTCATGAACTTTTTTTCTTCAAGAGTGTGGTTAACGGCAAAAAACTCTTCACCGTTAAAGTAGGCTTCTGTGGAAATTTCTGTACCTTGTTCTACGAATTCTTGTAAAAGAAACTTTGCACCTTTGATATCTTCACCGAGTTTGTCAATAAATTCGAGTAGGTCTTTCCAGCCACGGCTAACGTAGGTAGTATTTGCTTTTTGATCTTGGCCGCCAAAAGGTTTAAAGACGTAACGCTTTTTCTCTTTGCGCACAAATGCGGCAGCGGTTTCTATGTTGTCGAAGACTTCATAAGGTGGAACTGCTACACCGCATTGTTCCATTACTTCGATTCCAAATAAACGATCATCTTCTAACTGTGTAGCTAACGCACTGTCACCTATCGTTGGACACTTTGATGCACTTTCTTCGGCAAGTTTTTCTTTGCCAGTCAAATCAAAGATACTCAAATCATATTTACTATAATCAGGTTTTTCGCGTAGCGGTGTAGGAGCAAGACCGCGTAAAATATTTAAACAATCCTTATTCATCTGATAGTAGTCAACACTATGCCCTTCCTCTGCAAGACGTAGTGTAAACCATGCGCCTATACCTGTATAAGAATTGAGTACTATTTTCACGCGGTCACAAGCTCCTTAAGGGGTAGGTGTTGATGGAGTAATACTAACAACTCTACTTGTTTCGATAATTGTAGCTATACCTGAACAAACAAAAGTTGTAATATCAACTCCACTTTGATTTTTACAACGAACAATACTATTAATGCACCAGTATTGTCCATCTGTAGTTTTGAGAATAAAATAGTCCATACTCTCCTTTAGTACTTTTTAGAACCCGTCTTACGTTGCTGAAATCCAAGCTCCGGCACACCACTTTCACTTTTAACAGAGCCACCAACTTTTGCATTAGTGACGTTCTGTTTAAAGTTCTGTTTAATACCACTCTGCTGTGTATCGTGCGCATTAGTACAAACACTCTTACCTGCGGCACGGGCACCTTCGAGAGTAGTAACAATTTGCTGTTGCTGTCCCATAAAAACATCTCCTTTACGTAAAGTATCGCTTGCGCGAATTAACTACTCGTCAGTAGTTAAACTTTTAGAATTTTGTGCTTTGTCTCGTAGAGAAACCTTCTTCTTTCTTTTTAGAAGGTATAAACTGTCTTGCAGCAGCAGGGCCAACGAGAGGTATTTTGCGAACAACGTCTCTTGCTAAAGGTCTTACATCGTGTGTTGTTACACCTTCTCTGTTTGTTGTACCCATAATAGCTTTGTTGATGTCGCCTGCAAAATCGAGAACAGAACTTTCCGTAGGCCCAAGAACAAAGTTTGAAAGCATTCTACGAGCAGAAGCACGAAACATACTATAAGCTATGCCGAATGCTGAAACGTGTGCCATAGCATTAACGTACTGATCGAAGAAAGCATGGTCACTTTTCCATTTTGGTGAGAAAGGCGTATCTGTTTCTGTAGGATTATCTTGTCTTCCAAGAGCTTGATTCTCCGCCAAACTTATTAATTCACCGGCAACCGGAAAAAGCGTACCTAGCACAGCAAGACTCTTCGACACGTTAAAGATTTTTGCCGGTACAGTAGCTCCGCGTTCCCAATCTCGTTTCAAAGTATCTACAATCATACGTTGCATGTTGAAAGCGAAGGGTTTGTATTGTGTTCTAATTCTTGCCGCAGGTGTTCCGCTCCATCTAAAAGGGGTGTTTAAAGGAGAACGAAAATACATATCTCTATTTGCCGCATAGTAAGCGGCAGTGCGTTCCATCTCGGGAGTTAAAGCTCCTGTTACTCTTAAGTCATTAGGATTGATTCCAAGTTTTGCTAACGCTGTCGCACTGTCTTTTGAGCCGCTTTGCAAAAACTGCGTTGCCGCATCGAGAGCTTCGTGCTTTCCTACTACAGCACTGAAGATTAATTCTTGTCTGCGAATCCAGTTAAATCCTGGTTGGTGAACAATCTTCTTAAAAATACTATCGCCGCCACGAATACCTATCTCAATCTCTCTACGAAGTTCCTCATCCAAAGCTCCGCTAGAAGTAACAAAGTCTACTGCTGCTTTGCGATCATTAATCAAACTAAATGCGCCCTCGAATGAGGCTTTTAACCCACTGTTTAAAACTGTGTTCACCCACTGCGTAGCGTGAGGTATAGCAATGCGGCTAGTAAAAATATAAGAACTAATTTTGTTAATAAGCTTCTCAGCCTCATTTGCAGCTTTATATGCAGGTTGATGTTTAAGTCCCTCCACCCTGTATGCTGCGGGCATTGTGTTGTGTAGAAAGATGTCTAGAAAGTCTGCCACTCTTCCTGCGCTTACACGACCTTTAGTCTCTTTTACAGTGTGTACTATAGCAGCAAGATTTCTGTCTTGAGGCCCAAAGAAAACATTTTGTGCTACGCGGCTACTTACAGCATCTCCCCATTTCTGATAAGATTCTTTGTCTGGTAAACGGCCGGTCTGTAGAGCGTAAACAGGATCAAGCATGTTCGTTGCCGCATTGCGGGTGTTCTGATCTGTTAACAACTTGTTAATTGTGTCTTGTGCTTGCGCAGCAGTCATGTTTGTGTTAGTACGAATCTCTGTAATAGCTTGTTTACGCATTGCAGAATTAGGTTTGCCCAAATCAGGATGATATACGTGCGGATGAGCTACACTCGCATTTACAACTGTGCCGGACTGCTGAAGCTTTTGTACCATCCCATTCTTAAAAGTCTGAAGCTTTACAGGATTAGTATGAATTTGTTCTACCGCAGCTTTGCTGCGACTTGATGCGCCAGCTTTGTAAGCTTCGTAGTGGTCAAGGTGATTTGCTAAAAATTCTCCTGGAGGTCCGAGTTTCTTTAACGCACTTCTACCTGAAGTAGTAAACCAATCTTCAGCCATACCTTTCAAAGTTGTGCCGGTTCCTTCTTCAAGTTGAGGAGCTATAGCTTTAAGAATTTGTTGTGCTGCACCGCCCATTAGTTTGAACCTCTTACAGAATAGTCGCCTTGCGAAAGTTCCTTACTTGCACCGTAGGTTATACCTGCGCCAAGAAGCATCATCAACAAACCTTTATTTTTTAAAAGATTTTGCACTTCTGTATGAGTCATAGCCATGTACGAACCTACATCATGCATTCCCATCTTTTCGTAGAAACTGCGTGAAGCATCATACGGTATAAGTGCTATGCCTGCACCTGTTCTTTCTGCTTCTTGTGCCGCGTGTAGAAAGAGAGTTTGTCCTCCTCCGGGAACATTCCAAACTCTTGCAACAACGTTTGGCCTCATAGCTAACCAGTTTACAAAAAGAAGATTGTCGTTAGGATGAAATCCACTGTTCTCACCAAGATTATAAGCTCTCTCCATTTGGTAGTTGATTCCGCCTACTACCCCAAACTGATCGTGTAAAAGCTGTTTTGTTGTACCTTCTTGAAGAAAAGCTTTTTTAGAAAGATTAGCACCAACCATAAAGGAATTGTCTATTGCATCTGTAAGAAAACTACGCGCTGAACCTTTCGCTGCCGCTTGTTGACGAGCCATTTGTGCTACACCTTGAGCAAAACTGTCTGCGCGCCAATCTCCAAAACCAGTGTTATAAGGATCAATGTTTGGAGTTACTACGTACTGTTCTCCATGAAAAGCTTTAGGATCATTTGCGGCAGCACCACCTACGGTTCCTTTAGACTTAGTAGCTTTTTCTCTTGTTGCTTTTTCTTTCATCAAAGCGAACTCTTCGTTGTATGCTTTTAAAATAGCTTCCCTCTCTGCACCTTTTGCCGTTCTCAAACGAGATTTTAAGAAGCTTGCGCGCGCTTGAAGATGTTTCCACGAACTATCAATCGTTGTGTTGTGATGCGGGAGCGAAGCTAACAACTTCGTTGATTGAGGTTCTAACCCACTCTGCTTAACAAACTCTTCAACTTTCTTCTGCGAAGCCGCTGCTTCAGGAAAAATAGCAGCCATCATTTCATCAGTTTCTTTTGCCTGCGCCTGAATAATTTGTTTAGGCATCCCCTCGGTAGAAGCACTTTTTGCCGCATCTGCGGTTACAGCTAAAAGCTTGTTTAAAACGTGTGCTCTTTGTATATAACCAAGTTCTTTAAAAGGCCGTCCAAATTTAGATACAGAATACTTCTCAAGTTCGCTTGCGGCAATCGTAGAAGCTTTACGACTCTGCTCACTCAAAGGACTATCGGGTTTAAAATCAGGATCAAATACAGAAGAATGCGGAGCAGGTATATCGTGTATCCATCCAGAAGGTCTATATGATTTATCTGTAGAACCATATTCTTCCGAACGATCCGCAGCTTCTTGAATAGCCTTACTTATGATTTGTTGTGTAGCTTCTTTTCCACCCCACTTAAAAGAATTCTTTAACAAACCAAACAAAGGATCTAAACCTGCACGTTGTCCGGTTTTTAAAACTCCTCCAAGAACGGCACCGCTTACAGCACTTGCTCCTATCTCTGAAGGTTTTTCTCCCTGCGAAGCACTCCAAGCAGCAAAGTCCACTGCACCATTCCAAGAAGCTTTAGCTATTTGCAAAGCAAGCGCAGCAGTCTTAGGATTTGCAACATTGAAAAGTTTTGCTGCTTTAGCTGCGCCGGTAGCTTCAAAGAAAATGGCCTGTGTTCCTAGCTCCGCTATACGACCAGGTATATCATTTTTGAAAGAAAGATCCTTACCTCCGTGAGTTTCTCTGTGCTGATCTTCAATTCTTCCTTGCCACTCTTCTCCTTTCTTTTCGACGAACTGTGAACTTTTTCTCACAACTTCCGCTACAGGAGAAGTATTAGCCATAGTAGTACTGATGTAATCTAAACCGTCCGCTACATTACGAAGCAAGCCTGCTGTAACGTTTGTCGTAGTCTTCATCGTATGAAGACTTACTTCTTTGTCCAAGTTCGTTCCGAAGGAGCGCATCTTTTCCAAAAAAGTAATTTCGTGTGCTCCTCCTCGCGTAAGCCAATCTTCTTTAGGTGGAGCGTTTGTCTTCAAAACTTTCGTATAGTAAGGAGAAACCCACTTCTCATAAGCAAGACTTTTGTAAGCTTTTTGTTGTTCGGGAGAGGCATCTTTAAATTTTGGATCATTGTAGAGACTTGTTAGTTTGTCTTTAAGCCACTTGCCTTTAAAAGTTTTTACGTCAGAAATTTCCAAAGGCTTCGCAGAAACAATTTTTTGCTTCGAGCTTGTCGGCGCACCTGTACGCGGGTTAAACTCTGCTACAGGCAGATCGTCTTGTGTCGAAGTTGGAATTTGTTGCGACATAAAGTTTCTCTTTTATTGCTTTTGTTCACCAAACACATAATCTCCGAACTGCATATCTTCTTCCTTCGGAGTGTCTTCTTGAAGAAGATTATCTACTCCGCCAGAAGGAGTCTCCACTTTCAATCTGTCACGCATCATATCGGTCATAGTATTTTTAAGAGATTTAAACTTGTCAAGTTCTTGCTTTTTCAACACAATCGCTTCGTCAATATTTACACCTTTCTCTTGTGTACCTGTTGACTTTTGCTTTAACAAAGTTGAAAGCTGTTCTTCTGTACGTTGAATATCTTTGTCATAAGCGTCTGAAGCAATCTTCAAATTACGAAATGTAGGGTCTGAAGCTATCGCATGTTTCTCCGCTGCCGCAAAGCGTTGGTCAGCACCATACCTATAAGCCGCATCATGTCCGGCACCGACCTTTTCTTTAGAAGTATCACTTGCCGCACCCCTCTTTAACATAGCATCAGCTCGTACAATAGTATCGTACAAACGCATCATAGCTACATTATTTGTTGCTTGCGCGCGAGCTTTAAGCTCTTCGCGTTTTGTATCGTCTTTCATCAATTCTGTTACATAATCGAGTATTGCTTTGGGGCCAAGATCATTCTTGGGAAGAATACCTGCTTTGATTAATTCCGCTTGCATAGAAACAACAGGGTTAATTTGTTGCGTGTTTGGCATACGGGAAAGCAAGTTGTTCATTGCCATTCCCGGTTGTGGTGCATTTCTAGTAAAGCCCGGATCAGTATTAGGAGAAGGATTTGGTTTAGTAAATCCGGGGTCAGTATTAGGGGATGGATTATTTCTATAAAAACCTGGATCTCCGCCTCCACCACCTGTAAGAGCCGGATTATTCTGTATCGCGCTTCTCTGCGAAGCCGCTTGTATAGCTTGTTGCCTCGGTTGCTGCGAAGCTTGAAACTTCATCATAGCCTTCGCTTCTGTAGGAGGTGGTTCTCCTGCAAGCGGATTGTAACCTAAAGCTTTCTGAAGTCTTTTAACAACTTTAGGATCTTGCATCATCTTATCAAGTATAGCCTTGTTCTGTGGATCATCAGGATTACTTGACGCAGCTTGAATGATAGCAAGATCGTGCATTACATCTCGTTCGACGTTTTGATTCTTCTTATTGATACCTGCTTTAACAATGTTACCTACGGAAGAAATCAAGCTCTGCATGTCGTTACGACGTTGGCCCGCACGAGTAGTAGCTTGTACCTGTCCTGTAGGAGGAGTATCTGTAGGTAGCTTTGCTGGTACTCTTGGTTGCGGCAAAATAACCTGCGGCCTATTCTGTATAGGATTCTGCGGGCCTTGTGTAGCCTGCTGAATAATCTGAATAGCCATTTTTTGTGCATCGCCGCCAGCACTGCCAAGAACGTCGTTTGTTTGTGCGCCGGGTACAAAAGGGGGAGTAGCCATAAAAAACTCCTTAACCAAAAAACGGTATTGCTGCTGAAGCTATTCCAGAAAGCATACTCATCCAATTACCTTGTTGAGCATTGTTTTCTTTAGCATCTTGCTTAGTTCCTGTTAAAATATCAATATAGCGTTGTACACTTTGTTCATACTGTTGTGCGAACATATTTTCAAGTTGTGCGTTAAACTGTGTTTCAAAATCACCTACGCCTACGGCAGCGGTCGAGCTACCGCTTAATCCGTGCCCACCCATAGCGTTCATTATGTTTTCTATACCGCGTGCTTCTAAGGGCATCGCCGCATTCATTTCAGCGTTTACAACATTCTTATTAAAACCTGCCCCGCTGTTCAAAAATTGTTGTAATGCGTCACCTACACCATGTCCGTAAAGATCTTTAAAAACGCTACCTTGTACTTGTGGAAATCCCGGAAATCCACTATTACCTCCCGGTACACCACTAGTACCGCTTCCACCAAAGAAACTTCCTCCAAAAGCTGTTGTGTTGTTTGCAGGAAAAGGATTTCCTCCTCCGGGTACTCCACTTGTAGAACTCATTGGGCCTGTAGGCATTCCCGGCACACTGTTAAAACCGCCTGAAGCTTGTCCTTGTGCCGCACCAGGTACGGCGGCTTGGTTAAAACCGTTAAACATCCCGCCGTTTCCAAAATTGAAAGCCCCAAAAAAATCCATCAATCCATTAGAATCTTGCGGTTTTGCTCCGGGCATAGTAGCCATAAAAACCAACTCTCTTTAATGCGAACAACTATTCATCACAACTGGCTGTAAAGCACGTTCGTTTTGAGAAGCATCACGTTCGTACTGAGACACTCTATGGAAGATAAGCCCCGGTGTACCTTTGGCCAAGTCTGAAGTCTTTTGAAAATTCGGATCTCCAAAGAGAACTTCGTGATAATTCTGTGCTACATCTAACATTCTCTTCTCAAGTGCGCCTAACCGCGCTGCCCAAAACTCTACAATTAATTTCCACGAACGTGGCATATAAATATCACTATCTAGAAGACTACCAAGATAAGCATTATTATCTATTGTATCATCTGGAAACGGATGTTCCTTCTGATAATTTTGAAAACTATAGTAAGCTTGATCTGGCGATGGCCCCACAATCAAAGTACTGTGATTAATACGTGCATACTTTGACGGTGGAGCCGTACTCTTAGCCATCTGTTCTACAACAGGTTTTGTACGAAACTTCAACATCATTCCATTCAAAGATGTATCTTGAATGCTCGTTGGTGTACCTTGATTAAAACGAAACCATGAACTTATACGTGTAGCATTCTCGTTGTTGTTTGTGAAAAATTTTGTTGAGTAACGACAAACTCCCTGCGTAAACTGTACAAGCGGGCCTGTAGTTTGAAGCTCACTAAAATCGTAAGACTCTGTAATCTCGTAAACCGCATCCCGTATCCATAACGGTGCAAACGCATCCGTATCTGTACGTGAGCCAAGCTTACGTGTTACTCCGGCAACAAGATCTTGTACTTTCACAAAGCCTCTTTATGCACCTAAAAAATATTCTACAGGAAGATTGCCTACACTTGCAGTAAGAGTCATACCTGTGTAACCACTTCCAGCAATGTTGTTTACAGTATTCCACATAATACAAACTCCGCCAGGTTGTAGCAAAGCTACTGTTTGCAAACCCGCACCGTTAAGATTCAACCCCACTGACACTGTTCCTCCGCCAGGTGCGGCATTGTTCTTAACGTAGAGATTAAATATGCCCGAACCCAACGCCATTGTAATAACATTAGCTCCTACGGAAAGTTGTTCATTAATTGTTATCTGACCAACATTCCCTGCTAACGCAGGATTTCCAAGTCCACGATTAATACTAATTGAACCGTTAGCATCCGCACTAATAATCGTCGCCTGTAAAGTGTTTGTCGCGTTCGCGGCCATAGAAACTCCTTAAAAACTTTAGTAAATCTGCAAAACTGCCACAGGGTTAGCTGTGTTACTTTTTAAAAAAATCTGTGTTGGTGTCCAAGCAGTACCACTATCGTAAAGACTCAATCCCGGTAAACCTGTTCTTACCACATGAAATCCAGTTGGTACACGATTAAGATTATGTGTAACAGCGAATTCTGTATTTGACGCAACGACAACATTAATGATTACATGTCTATTATCTATGTTCCCCGGATTTTCAGTAGAGCCACTAAAAGAACCTAAAGACACATTCCCATTCAAAATCGTGTGTACACGATCATGTACATCTCTAAGATTACTAAGATTTTTATCGTGAATAGGTCTAATCGGTTTCATATCGGTTTAGAATCCCCTTCAACAAACTCCATCAAAACCTTCACAATCGAAACCGGGCCACTGTCAGCATTACGTGTGATAATTAACTGTGGTGCTTCAAAAGTACAAGTAAGATCAAAGCTTGTAGTATAAATTTTTTTGTCAGCTTTTCCACCAAACACAATAGTTACTATTTTTGAAACTTTTGAATCCCCCAACACATTGCCAGAAATAAAACAATTTAAAGTACACTGCCCAAAATCCCTATATCGTATTATAATCTTGTCAACTGTCGGCTGTCTGTAAACTTCAACTTCCTCAATCTTAAATCTGTACTCACAATTCTCTTCACAATTAAAATTTGAAGAATCAAACTGCCAACCTAAAGACTGTTGTGCAAGAATGCTTTGTCCAAAAACAAGTACAAGTCCTTTGCCGCCACTTAAACCTCCGGTAGAACTTATGTTTGAAAGATCAATAGTAGGATTATTGCTCGGAGAGCCTCCCCCACTACCACCACTTCCCCCCGAAGGAAGTTGTATTCCACCGTCTAAATTAGGTCTATAACCAGGAGGTAAAGGCATTTAAGTCACAAAAACATACTTTGGTTTGCAAGTAAAAATTTTGTTCTTGTAAAAGTTGCGTGTCCAACTACTTTCTTTCAAATCATAAAGCCACTGCACAGTGTCATTACCCATTGTAATATTTAACATATACACCGTGTAAGGATATGTTGGATGAAAGTAAGGTAGTATTGTTGCCGCAACGACACCAGTTCTGTTAAAAATGTCGGACAAGATTTGATCTGTCGCACCTTTAGAAATATCGTCAAAAGAACTAGGAGTAATTTTGTAGAATGCTTCTCCACTACCAAAGATCCCCATCGGCCCAAAACCGGCAAGAGTTTGAGGAAAAGCGTTACCTATACCTCTATCCGAAGCCCAAAGGTGATTGAAATCGAAAGCTAATCCTTGGCCACTAGTAGGAATCATTTCACTTATACCATTACTGCGAAAGACGTATCCTGTCCTACCTATAGGTAGTAAACCTGTGATAGCATCCGGACAATCAAACATATCGTTAAAACCGGCTCCTATGTTAACAGTAGGATCAAACGTTGTACTTGCTAGATTGACCGCGCTCCAACGTACACGAAAGGGAAATGAGCCTGTAGTTTCTACTGTGCTTGCAAGAACAATTCTTCCCGCAAGTTCCATCAAATACAAAGCTCCTACCGTGCCGCCTGCGGCAAGATTCCCTACATTAGTAACAACGTTACTGATTCCATTCCACTGCCAAGTGTTAGGAGAGCCGTTACTAAAAAAGATGCTATTTTGAAAATTTCCTAGTGCGTATGGTGCTGTTGTTTGGCTAGAAGTAAAATTAAATATGACTAACCAAGGATTACCTTGATAGTTCAAACTTGAAAAAGCATAACTAAGTTGATAAACTCCAAGTTGTGTTATAGCTACAGTATGTACAAGTCCGTTACTGTCAACAAAGCTTGTGAGTCCAAGCACAGGAGTGTTGTCTGGTGGTGCCGGACAAATAGAACTAAGACGAAAACGTGAACGTATCTCCCCCTTACGTAGAATAAAATTGTTAATAAAAGGACTTGCAGCAGGGTCAATATCAGTCTCTGGCAGACTGGTATCTATCCCTTTCCACAAGCCCTTATATGTGAGTTCTACTTGAGGCATAAAGTCTTTATTTTGAAACTACCACTGAAAGTTTTCCTGATGAAAGCGTAGGAACTTGCATTCCCAAAACCCAACCAGGGTTATTTACAATCACTGTAGTATTAGCTGTTACAGAGACAGAATCAATAATAGGTTTACTATTTCTATCCTGCATCAACAACGATGCCCCCGCAGCCATATCGCTCCAAGTAATAGATTTTATGTAAATCATATTATTCGTAATATGATTTTTTGCTATTGGTGCGGCAAAAACCGCATCTATCGACCACGGATTAGCTGTGAAATCGTTAGCCACAAAGACCTCTTTTAAACAACTGAAAAAGTCCCATAATCAGTTGTTTCGGTAGTATTGTCTGTTACGTGTACAAGAATAGAAGCAAAAACATCTTGTCCTGTGGGAAGAGAAGCTATACAGTTAATGTAAACATTGCCTGTGTTAGTTCCTTGTGGAGTAAAAACAACATTGTCCCCACTCATCGTTGCCGTTCCAATATTAAAATCTGAAGTGTTAACAGAAACAGTTGTTCCCGTAGGCAGAGTCAAAGAGCTATTACTTTCATCAAACCAATGCGGCGTAAAGCTCTTGCTTCCGCCCGATACCAAAACTTTAAAAGCCATTCTTTCTTTCTCCTAATTTGTTATGTGTAAAGAAGTTTCATTAATTGTAATACTGGTAAGTTGTGTAACGTTAGCCATAGCTTGTATCAACGGCGCACCGGGGCTAGTTAAGTCTATAGCTGTTGTGGGATTGTTTGGAGAATATATGTAAGTTTTAACCACTCCAGCAGCAGTGTTAATGTGCAGTATGCCCGTAGCCCTTACAACTCCAGAAGCTCCCGCTGTTTGCGTCAAAACTTCAAAATGAAACTTGAAAGGTTGCTCCGTCAAAGAAGCTGTAAAAGCATCAGTAGTTATAGTTATCAATGCTTTGGTCAATAAAAACAATTTCAAAGTAAGAGTAGGAACTTCTCCTAAAGCAGTAGAAAACATTCCACTACCAGTGACTATTAGTCTTTTTCCTACCGAACTCAAAATTCCTGCGTCCAAAGCATTAAAACTACAAATTGTTGAAGGACTTCCTACAGGTAGTAGAAAGCTAGTTTGTTGCGGCTGTGTTTGCACACATCCAAACAACCACACCGGGCTTCCTCCTGCAATACCACTAATTCCTAAGTTCTTTCTAGTAGTATCATTAAATATATCCCCCGGAATAGGAGATGTAGGAGGAGTTCCTGGAGGAACATTTAAACCCGCTCCTGATGTTTGCGACGCAGCAGTAGTTACTTGACCTCCAGAAGCCAATACTCCTGTTCCAACAAAATTACCCGCTATTTGAATTTCTCCGGCCATAAAACACTTCTCCTAAAAACAGTTCAAAAGTTAATTGTAGTTAAATGCAACATGTATAGAAGCTCCAAAAAGACTATACACAGAGGCAGCTTGTTGAGTTATATCAATCTCTAACCACAAATCGGCTAAATCGCTTACTTGAAAAACTGGAGTTACTAGAGGAACTTTAGTAACATAAGGATTAGCCTGCGTAGCTGTAGCAAGACCGTTGTTAGCGTTAGCTAAAATATCTGTAATAACAAGTGCCGCATTGTTAGCAAAAACTGTTTTTGAAAGTCCTATAGTATGCGCTGTAAGTGCTTGGCCAGTTATGGAGTATTTTAGAGTTATATCTGTAATCTTTATTCCTTTTGGAATAAAACCCGTAGCAGGAGTCAAAAGACTTGTTCCTGTCTGCGGCGGTGCTCCAACCTGTGCGTCAGGAGAAGAAGTATTAGCTACAGCCGTAGGCCCAGCTACTCCAGCAGCAGTACCAAACTGCTGTTGCAGAAAAGGCAACATACCTATTCTAAACAAAAGCCCCTCAAAACTACTAGCATAAACAGCACTAGCTGCCGCAGCAGTGGTTATGAGAGCATAATTACCTTTAGCCGTTCTTGTTTTTGTTGTGGTAGCTCCCGCACCGAACTGGTTAATACTGTCTATTGTTATACCAAATACCCCATCCGTCATTGGGGTATCCATCTCAAATCTACCTTGAGTGTTCATAAAACTCTTTCTTGCTAGTATTCATGTGCGCTAGCAACGCGGTTCAGAAAAAGGTTAAAAGTCAAATTTTGAAACTCACATCATCATCTTGCTGTACCGAAGCTTCCGTAAGCATTCTATCAGGTTGAAGCTCTTTAGAGTCAGTGTAGGAAGCTACTAAGCGAGCTATCTCTCTATCTCTGTCTCCTACCGAGGGAAAAACTCCCTTATCAAGACATTTTGCTTCACAAACCAAAATACCTCTTTGATAACGCATTTGTGATAAAGGAGTTCTGTCACCGCAGATACCACAGTAGTGATATTTGTGTTGAATATAGCCACGTATTAAAGCCATTTTGAACTCCTAAACCTTGTAAAAAGGGTACAGAGAAAGAGCTATGTAAGAAACTCTGTACCCTCTATCGCAACTCTTACGAGTGCGAAGTTTTAGCAGCTTCCGCTAATTCCCGGCTGTCAAGAGGGCTAAGTGCTTTGTTTTCAATCACTTATGGCCCGTTGCTGCCCCAAGTTCCAACCCATGTAGTAGCACCTGCACTAAAACGCATAGTGGACTTAGTTTTCATAGCCCCGGTATCAAAATCATCATCGTATGCGTTATCTGGCTTGTACCGCCAAAAGAACTTCAACTGATGATTCGCCTTATCCGCTACTCCGAACCAAGCACTTTGAGAAGTAAACCAGTGGATTACACGGAAAGAAAGATCAAGCGGTAGAAGTGCATTGATCTCGTTGTCTCCTGTGTACGGTTTACCGGGAGAACCTAAAAGCTCGGTCGCAATAAAACGAAGTTCCGGCGGTATCAAGATTTCTCTAGGACGTACGGCGATAGGAATACCCTGCGAGTCGGGCATTCTTTCAAACTGGTTGTTCATCAGTTGTAAAGCTGTTATAGAGAGGTCAACATCAGGTGAGGGTCTGTTGGGATACGTACCGGCACTAGCTATAACGTTCGTTAGACCAGGTGCGAGCGTTGTAGAAATTGGGCCTCCAAGGAGAGGGTGACTCGTGTTAAACAAACTAACACCGTCAGTAGTAGTCAAAGAAGTGAAACCTAGATTAAAAACGTTCCACGGAACCGCTTCTTGTGTGTACTGTGCCGAACGCGCAATAGCTTTAGGCACTTGTTTAATAACGCCGTACTGATCGTCTTCCAAAAGTTCCCATGAAGTGCGGCAACCTAAAGAATAGGTTAGATTAACATAGTTGATAGCGCCACCCTGAATACCATCCCGGTATTCCGTAGGAGCGTTCTCTGTCTTTTCCGGCATCGGTGGCAAGCCAGCAAACTGTATCTCTGTCTCCATTTGCTTTGTGCTTGTCTCCATATTAAACACTTTATCATACTCCAAATCACGTATGAAAGTGTCGAGCCATTCTACGAACAAAGCGTGAGCACCTACCGCCATGAGCTGCGAGAAGCCCGCGCGAACCATTGTCATAAAGCTTTCTCCTATATCTCGCAGCCATAGCTGCGTAAAATTGGTTACAAGCTATTAGGCTTGAGCTAACTGGCAGATTCCCAAAAGGAATTTAAAGTATACTCGACCATTCTGAATAGCTCCGTCGAGAGGGTTAAGATCAACGATTGTGACAACTGTATTTCCAGGGACTGTCACTTTGGCAAAATCAACAAACCAATGACCGGAAGCATCTAGCGTAAGACCAAATTGTTTGCCAATCATGTTTTTGTTAGTAACTGCATTAGCAGGTGTACCACCGTTATCATCAAACTGCGCTTCAAAGATAGTATCCGCATTTGCTACTTCGATAAGACTTCTACCGTCGGAGACTGGTGAACCTGGAATAATGTTAACTGCGGAAGCTTGGAAAGGAATCTTTCCAAAAGTTAAACTTGTTCCAGGAGGCTTAACTCCAGTCAAATTACCTACACCTCCGCCGCCCGGCGCACCGAGTCCAGAAGAAGCTAAGTTTGCTCCGTTGTTTAGAACTATTCCTGCAATCCCCGCGACTGCTGTTGCAGGAATAGTAACAAGAGTATCCCAAACCTTAATATTACCTGAATTAAGCATCACAGGAGTTCCCTTAAGAAAAGTCTGTGATGCTTGTTCTGTAATATCGCCGCGAGTTTGGGGAGTGTTGCCACTAACAGTGTAAACCGAATGAATTTCAATATGGTCTGACAAAACCGATGCCATCTGTTTTATTCTCCCTTCAAAATTTACATAGCTCTAAAAAGAAGTCTTTGTAGTCTCAGCTTACTAATTCGTAAGTCTTTTCAAAAATATCTGGTTTACAAGGATAACGTTCACCATTCACTCCAGTAATAATCCAATCACCCGGATTAGCTTTCATATTTCCTTCAAGAGTTTCTATAATAACTTCTTCTTGAGTTTGAACAGCTTCAATAACTACAGGCTTTTTTCTATATTTAGCCATGATTATCTCCCTGCCGTTGGATCGTAGAATGCTGCTTTGTCGCATTGCAAGTTGTTGTTAAAGTTTTTAACAGGGTTGTTGTTTGTATCATTTTTACCAAGATCGCCCGGCAAAGTTTCTGCTCTCATCTGGGATGCGGCAACTTTCTGTGCGCGATTAAGCGCACCTTTATCAGAGATTCGATCCATAGATTCAACCATGTTAGCTTTCAAATACCCGTAGTAAGTACGTGCTTGAATCTTCATTAGAACAAGATCAGGAGGTATAACCAAGTGACCTAGTGCATCTGCTTTGAATTTCTCAGCGTATTCAGGTTGTAGGTCTTTTGGCGTTGCGTACTCGAATCCGCGAGCCATCTGCTTTGCGAGCCAATTTGTACCTGCTCCGCGATAATCGCCGCATTGAACCCATCTCAACACGTAGTTATGATTGACTGGTAGAACTTTTACTTCGTCACCACTATAATTAAAAGAACGAGCTTCTAGCCCCGGCATCCGTAGAATCTCATCTTCTGTCATGGGACGAGTGAAACCATCTTCCATAGGAACAGACTCTACAACAGTAGCACTTTGAAATTGTGGATGAAGTGGCTTGTTTGAAGATGGTTGAGAACCTACTACACTAGGAATATTTGTCTGTCCCGCAGAAGTATTCACGTTCGTAGTAGTCGCTTGCGGCTCAATACCTATCGAAGCTGCCGCATCAATAACTTGTTTCGGTGTAGGAGTTGGTAAAGGATTTGACATAAAAGTATTCTATTCAAACAAATTACATTGTTTGAATCGTGCCTCCTACGAATTTGATTTTGTTACGTGTTTCCATCCACTTTTCCGGTGTAAGCCCAAACTTTGCAGCTTCGCGTTTTTCTTCTTCTGTGAGAGTTTTTGTAGGATCGGGACGATTATTACTATCAAGAGTCTGATTATTACCTTGTCCTCGTCCAGTTTCTACGAAGTATTCGCCGCTTCCCGCTTTTACATCACGCATAATCTCGTTACGGTGACGTGCAAACACTACGTTGTAACAATTTTCAACGTATACCTGCGAAGCTTTATTCGCAAGATTTGTGTCTTTTGTAAGCATTTCATCAAACTCCTTGCGGAGTTTAGGGAAGTAAGGGTCTTCTCGTTCAAGTTTGTTAACAACTCTGTCGTAGATAACTTCCGCTTGAAGTGAAAGACTCATACCAACAAGAGGTTTAACCCTATCGTTAAATGCGGCATCAGCATCTTCACTCCAATCGGGACGTTCAACAGTAGTAGTAGTTTGAGTTTGCTGTGTTCTTTTACCAGCTTCAATCTCCAAAAGCTTTGTCTTTGTCTGTGCAAGCTCTCCCGTAATGTTAGAAAGACTAGCTTCTGTAGTATCAAGCTTGTCAGCTTTAGCTTTGATCGCATCAAAGCTCGCAAGCATCTCTTTGATTTGTTCTTTCGTCTTACCCGGAAACTCTTCCGCAAGAATTTGTTCTGTAGTTTTTCCAAATGCCATTACGCCACCGCCTGTGAATCTTTATTACTATCTTTAATATTCCTAAACATATGTAAAAACTCTCTTATTTGAAGTCTACGTTCTAGCAAAGCATTCTTAGCATTATCAACATTATTCAACTTTGGAGCGTTGAGACACATGATGTCGTATGCCTCATCTAACTCCATTAGATACTGTTGGAATGCCTGCCACCCCGGATGTTGGCATAGACTCACTAGAAGTTGTCTGTGTTGCATTAACCGTTGGAATGCTGTTATTGCCGGAGTTCCCTCCGCCCTCTCCTGCATTTCCTGTACTGTTGGTGTTTGATCCTGTGCTGCCATAGCTCTTACTCCTTTCAATTTCTTCCTCTGAAGGAAGTGTTTGTTCAAACTCGTTTAAAGCTTTTACCAAATCGTTGTCAGGTAAAAGTCTTGAAGTATCGTCGTGACCAAAGTTACGTAGAACTTGGTGCATTAAAGCATCGGAAGAACGAATAGTTTTGACTAGGTATTTTGCTAAAGGTGGAGGTAATTGCCCTCCTGTTACCGACTGCATTAATTGAGCGACCCCCATATGATGCTGTCGTAACACGTTGACAAGCAACATATCGTTTTGTTTTTCAAGTTCCCTATTAATTGAGGCTGTAGATGCTCTAACAGGAAAATTGAGTCTTCCGCTCTTAACCGCTTCCAAGGCTTTAACCAAGTGCTTTTCGTTCTTACCAAAAATTCTCCCCTTGTCTCCGAGGCCGAAGGTTGCATAGAGTTTTAGTACCAGCCTTCCTAAAGAAATATGGGAATAGCGCATGTCGGTCGTTCGCAAGTTGCTGCGCTTGTTTGACTGCTGCATAACGGAGAATGTACCCATCGCACTGTACACACCTTTTCGAGGATTTTGTGTACCTCCGCCAGAAGCTTGAATACCCATGTCAATACCAGCACGACGCTCTGCGAGTTGTAGAGACATTTGTTCTTCAGGAACAGTAGATTCTGTTGCCGTTCCCAAGTTCATAATTTCTATTTCGTTCTGTTCACCGGGTACTACAGCTCCGGGATACAACGAAAAGATACTGTCAAGTTTCGAGGCTCTACTAACTCTTGCAATGGAAGTATTTCGTAGAGTTCCGGCATCGTTGCGCTGGTTGTGCTTTGTGGCGATTTCTTCTTGGTAATGTTCAAGCATTTCTGCGTAGCCGTATCCGAGGATTCCATCATCGTCATATCCTAATCTTGCCATTCTAAAAGGTTCTTCATTATCGGGATAGAAGTTGAAGATCGCGCGCATCTTTGTGTTACTTCTATAATGATAAGAATAAATCATTCTATAACGTTTGCCGTTATGGAAGTAGGGGAACCAACATTCGTATATCCAATACTCTGCGTTTGAAGGTGCGGCTGTTTCAGTTACTCCCTGATCTTGCTGGCGCTGTTCCTGTGCGCCAGAAGAAGTAGGAGTATCATAATTTCCAAGAATCTTGTTTACTGCTTCTCTATCGTAGATACCTTTAAAAGCTCTCTCTTCAAGATCATACTTTGAAAGTTTGACAATGTGATACTTGAAACGGCATTCTTCGAGAGTGGAGCTTTTCGTATCGTATCCCATATCCTCAAAAGGAAGCTTTACAGGTGTTGGGCCATGTTTCTTTGTAATCTCTTTAGGGACGCTTGTGTTTGTACCATCAAGAGAAACCATCTGAACTTCCATTAGCTTTTCAAATGGCGCCTTTACAAAGCTTGTACCAAAATTTATAGCTTCTCCGAACCACAAACTTTCAACTCTGTAAAGGTCCAACTCTTCCTGTTCGGAAGAGAAGTAGTTCATCGCTTCTTCTACAGCACTACGCTGTTCTTCGCCAAGTTCTTTCTCATCCCATTCTCCAACAAGCGATGCGTGATAAATTGGTAGTACATCCCATATAGAAGCCATTATAGCAGCTTTAAGAATGTCTGTACAGGTTCCTATGATTTGTACTACCAAGTTAGATGCGTTCGGCCATGGGAAATTTTTCTTTTCTGTTTGCGGTTGCCCTTTGGAAAGGCGACGCCATTTCGTTATCTTGGACTCATGCAACACACTCAAAGAGTCTTTGATAGCACGAATATTGTCTTTGACATACGTTTCCAAAACGCTGTCAGCGTCTTTGCCAAGACGAACCGGGGTTGGAGTTATCGGATACATTTACTTTGTAGTTGAAGTTCCTGTAATTGTTGGTGTTGTAACCGGCACCGTTTTAGGTACAAGATTACCTACAGCCAGCGGCTGCGGCACAGCTTGAGCTTTGGGAACCATATCATCTTTAATAATACGATTCAAACGAAGAACTTCTCTCTCTGCCACATCAAGTTTAAGTTGTAGCTCCGCTAACTGCTGTGAATGATCTGCCTGCTCGCGCAGTCCAAACAATTTAATCGTATTAATATCGTGCACCGCTACAACAGGAACCTTCAAATCTTTTACAGCATTCTCAATCTGTGTCGTATTCACTTTGTTAAAGTCCACAATTATAATATCGCCTACTTGTGGACGGAAGAGTTTTACTACATCGACGCTCATGCTGAATTCCTTTCTTCTATTTTGTGACAAGCTTGACAAAGCAATCTTATATTTGATCGCTCAAATCTTAAATGTCTAGCTGTTTTAGCTTTAACAATATGATGTATATGTAACCATTCTTGCTGGCGTTCTTGATTGTGTTCTACTCCACAACGCTCACAGGCAAACATCCTTTCAACACGTATAGTACGCATAAAGTTTTGATAACCTTTACCACGTTCTATACGTGCTTCAGGACTTTCTAACTTTTCCCAATCATGCCCTGTTTCTGGTGGCCACATTTTAATTCTCTTACCACTGAGGAGTAAGTTTCATCGCCTCAAGTTGTGCAAAAGTTACATCAGTACCGGCGTATTTCTGCAAATTAGTAATCGCTGCTTGAATATCTTCAATGATTTCTGTAGGCAGTTCAATTTTGCCTGACTTGAAACTTGACAGAACACCTTCCAAAAGAAGTAACGAAAGCTGAATAGCAGTTAAAGTATTCACTGAATAGCTCCTTTTAGTTGGTTGACAAACTGAGTTAGGTTGGCGATAGCTGCGTTAAGACCGTCAGCGGCAGTAGCTACAGGGACGCAAGGAGGTTGCGGATTCTGCGAAGCTGTTGCCGCACTCCATCCGCAGTAGGCTTCTTCTGCGGTTATAGTAGCATTAATGCCGCTCACAGCTTGATTAATGTATTTGCACTTCTCTTGTGTAGGATCTGTTACACATTCTTTCGCGTATTGCTTTTGCGCGTTCGCTACAAACCCCGATGCGGCAGCGAGAGTATCTCTCGCATTAACCACAAGCGGCGGTTGTCCAGAAGGTGTTGAGGCTATTACAGGTTTCTTTGTACAACCTGTAAAGCCTATCAAACTCAAAATTAAAAGTGCTACAATTTTCTTCATCGTTAAAAGCTCCTTTTTCAAAAGTAGTTTTCTAATAGCCGGTCAATTCACTACGTCCTTGTTGACTCACAACTTGATGCGCGAACGGATTTGCCGCATTTTGTTTTTCTACAAAAGCTTTCACGTCAGCAGCATTAGCCACATTCTCCCACGTCTGTGGAGCGTAACCCAAGGTGTCGAGTATGTCCACTGTTTTGCCGACAGGATACTTACGGAACTCTTCAACGAACTTTGTATCATGCCGCGAGCAGAAGAATTGGTTGTTGAAGTAGAAAGGATCCATTGCTTCGATTCGGAGAGCTTTGCCATTTTCGGTTCTCTCAGTTTTAAGTGGCTCGATCTTGAAACGCTTGTCGAAAGGTAGGGTGGCAATCTTTTGATCTAAGTGAAACTTCAAATACTTTTGTGCCGCAACTGTTTCTAACCAAACTTTTCTCAGGCTCCACTTCTCTGCCCATTCAAAAATCTTTTCAACAAGCTGTTCATACCCCACAGACTCAGCAAAACAATCAAGAAGGTACAAACGCCCCAAAGGCTTGTAAAGTCCGGTGACAGTAATAGCATGGCGGCAAGAACCGTCGGAGCCAGAGTGGTTAGGATCAACAACCATTGAAATAAGGAGTTCACGCGGCCACACATCTTTGATGATTTTGCCGTTCTTGGTTTCGTGAACGAGTTTGACAGGTCTGTATTTGTTGCCGTTCTTATCAAATTTCTCATCACCAAGTCCATATTCGTAGTAGTTAAGAAGGTCTTCTGTCCAACGTGTTGCGCCGGGAGCTACAGGATCGTTTAGAAACTGACACGAGAATAGGTAAGGGCCAAGTCTTTTCTTCCACTTTTCAAGTTTCTCAAGAGTAAACTCTTCTGGAAAAAGAATTTTACCTAAAGGATGTGCTTTGCAGCAACCGCCTAAAGCGGAGTGATTTATAATCTCGAAGTGATCTTCGTTATCGCGCATCCATTGGTTTAAATCTTTTTCAGACCACCTGTTACCTACTACAATTTCATCATTACCTACAAGCTTATCATCTCCCGACGAATCAAACGCACCGACAAGTAATTTATGATATTCTATCGTATCATTCATTACTGTATCACCCTTGAGAGCTTTCCTACCTACAAGATCATCCTCAATCATTCGCTTGTAGTGACGAGACTGTAATGCTCCTCCAACTCCCAAGAAATCAAATGTCCCTTCACCGTTAACCGAATCCTTCGTGCGCTTGTGAGCCATACTTTTTTCCGTCCATTTGCACTGCTCATCAGGCAATATTTCCGGAAACAAGTTCCTAAAGAGGGAGTTATTAGTATAGTGATTATTGATTCGGATTCCGATTTTGATTGCATTGTCTATTGTTTCGGAGATTACTAGAGTGTTTGTATCGCGGTCGTGTGCGCGTTTCATCCAATTAATGAAATTGTCACTGTAACCTAACGCGCGCATGTAATCTTCATCTACACTTGTAAACGGCAAACTCCACCACATAGGGGCGGATTCAGAGAATAGTGTTGTTTTGAAGTGATCGCGCGGGACTTCTATCACTTTTTGTAAGTGATACCCTTCTATACTTTCTGCAAGAGGTTTATGGAAATGATCGACAAAACGATTGTGGTGAAGGGTTACTTTTGAGAAGAAGTAGAAAGAGCCGAGGGAGTTTAAACGGTAAGCTATACGTTTCTCTTTGTCGCTTGTAAGCTTTTTAGGGTCAATAAGTCTCCACTGCTCAAAGTCTTCATTAAAACTGACCTGTTGCTGCTCCGCTTGTTCCTCAAAAATGGTTTGTAGGGCCATTTAATTTATTGTAGGACTTGACTGTGCTTGCGCCAAATTCGCTGCAATATCATCATCTTTCGAAGAAATAAACGATGCTACATCCGTTTCAGCAGTTGTCTGATTACGTGTTGCTTTAACAAAAAGGCCGTGCCTATCTAAAATTGTTTCTGCCGCAGTCAAACGTAGCTTTGGATCAACCTTTTGCCGCACAGCATCCGCGATTGCTTGTATCGCGTCCGGCACCATATCTTTGATAGACTCTTTTACATTGTTCAGATCTTCTGCAAGCTCTTGTTCGTAATCAGAAACAACTCCTGTAGCGATTTGCTGCGCTATTACTTTGAACTCTACCTGCTGCTTCATCGTTATGTAACCAGCATGTGTAAGACCAATATGATCTGCTATATCTTGGTCTTTCATGCCCAACGCCATGAGCGAAGCAGCTTTCTTCATTCGTAGAGTTGTTTTGATGTTAGCCATTAGAAAAGCCCAAATTCATCAAATTTTGCAGACTCGCTTTATCAGTTTCTACAATTCCTTTAGCAACTTCTTCTGCAAAAAAGTAACGACGAAGTGCGTCCACAAGTGGCGTCTTCACACTAGAAGTCGTAGACGAGTCCTTTTCGGTCTTTTGTTCTTCTACATTTCTTGTGTTAGTACCCATTGTGTACGCACCTCGTTGTCGCAAGAGTCATCATCCAAGTGGTTAAAGCATACTATATATAAGGATAGAAGTCAAGCTGAAACTCTCCCCGCGAAGCGGCTGTCAAGAGGTAAAATAAGTGGCTTAGATTGAGTGAGTTGTAGATACCTGGATGGGTGCGGCCCCAGAGTGACCTATGCGGAGCCGCGCACCTAGCCGCCGCACCGAGGCTTACAAAGAAGGTATGTATATCCACTCCGCCATACATGCTTGCGCTTTTATCTATTTGACTCCTTACGTAGCTACTTGTTTCTTTGTATCTACTTCAAAAGGAAAAATTGGAAAAAAATTTGATTTCTCGATCCCCCCTACCCCCCACAAGATGTTGTGGTTTTTACCCCCGTAGGTACTACATATAGTGTTTTTTGAACACGTTCAAGTTTGAACAGGTTCAAACGATACAAAATGTTGTGTATGTAGAAAGCTACTGCACAAGCGATATAATCGCAGAACGATACATTACAATTCTTTACAATACTTAACTATTCTTAAGCTCGGAATCGCATCTCATCTGGTATGGTCGTTGTAGCACGATTTGTATAAGTTCTTTGACAACCTAAAAAATCCTCTAGAGTTGGACGTTAAGTGCCGTGATCCTCTGAGGTCTTTTATCCTTTGTTTGTAGCACTCTCTACAACATCAACAACGTTGTATCATTTTTGAATGCGGCAATCTGCCGCTCATAGGAGAGTGTTTATGTCAGATCAAGTTAAAACTGTTAACGTGGAAATCACACACGGTCTAAAGACCAATGCGGAGCTGGTTTTCGCATATCAGATGCGCGACCAGATCGCTGTACGTGGACAAATTGCGGTACAAAAAGAGTTTGACACGTGGTTTCGTAATTACATTTCTGAGAAATTGGAACAGGAATCGAAAGCGATTACCGGACGCATTGAGCAGAAAAAGTGGAACATGGTTGTCGAGTTACAGCGTAAATTCAATTACACGCTGGAACAGGCGACTACACAGATTTTCGGCAAACCGCTGGTACAACAGCCCGCAGCAGTCGCAAAAGCGAGCTAAAACAAAGTTTGCCGTTTACCGGAGAGTGTTACAAAAAGGGGATAAAATGAACGCATTCGAGAAATTTATGAAAGAATGGAAGGAGAAGATTAAGAATGGCAAGAAAACTAACAGCTTACAACCGTGCTGAAAAATGGTACGCTCGGCAAGTTAAACAAGGTCGCTTGCGTGATAGCGATTACAGCGCGCTTTCAAGAAAAATGTCTTTGTGTTACGAACCGTCAACAATGATGAACGCGCGAAACGAACAAACTTTGCAAGACAAACTGCAAATTGCAAAGCAGCTAAAAGCTATCACAGACTTCAAACTGTGATAGCGGTTTTTATGTAGCTTTTCTGCGCTACATAGGAAGATTTTTAAGAAATGCTTTTCAGGACAAAACCTTTGGAATCAATGCTTTGAAGCCGACATGTCAATTTTGACATTGCCTCTGGGCAAGAGGACGAAAAAGTGAAAAAGTAGGTAAGTGGAAAATTGTAGAAGAGTAGAAAGTGAGTAGGTAAGAGAAAGGGGTTAGT
>Ga0210389_10000307_pt1 | contig 49172 bp, 41 predicted proteins | sample IncBWH28OmetaG_FD_160127 | JGI IMG/M metagenome (GOLD analysis project Ga0210389, IMG submission 160127) | Forest soil microbial communities from Barre Woods Harvard Forest LTER site, Petersham, Massachusetts, United States - Inc-BW-H-28-O ... | reverse complement strand
GACGGGCAGGAAGCAGAGCGCTAAGCGGCTTTAGCCAAAACTAGCCAGTTAGCGACAATTTGAATTGCACCCGTTTCCGCATTCTTTTATATCCAAAAAGCAAAGATTCAAATTTTGCCAACCCCTACGACAAATACTTGCCTACTATTGGCATTCTCCTACCCATACCAAACGCTTTTGGCGATACCCGCAGTATGGGCGGTGTTTGATATCTTTTGTGCTCGGCCAGGTTGGTGAGCTTTATAACCCTCCTCACCGTTTTTTCGTCAAAACCCATTTTGATAATCGCAGCTGATGATGACCTTCCTTCAATATATTCTGCCAGTATTTTATCAAGTACATCGTATTCAGGCAGCGAATCCGTGTCTTTCTGATTCGGCCTTAACTCAGCAGATGGAGGTTTGGTGACCGAGTTTTCCGGGATGACTTCGCCGTTGCGGTTAATATACCTGGCCATTTCAAACACCTGGGTTTTGTACACATCGCCAATTACCGAAATCCCCCCGCACATGTCCCCGTACAAAGTACCGTAGCCCACTGCAGCCTCGCTTTTATTTGAAGTATTTAACAAAATATAGCCGAACTTGTTGCACATGGCCATTAACACTACTGCCCGGCTTCGCGATTGTATGTTCTCTTCGGCGATATTAAATGGCAGCCCCTTAAACTGTGGCTCAAGTGCAGTCTCAAACGCTTCAGTTATATCTTTTATGGGGATGGTTTCGTGCTTGCAGCCGAGGTTTTTCACCAGATCTTCTGCATCTTTTATCGAATGGTCGCTTGAAAAGCGTGAAGGCAATAAAACCGCCATCACGTTTTCGGGTCCCAGCGCTTCCGCTGCCAGGGCACATACCACTGCGGAGTCAATACCGCCGGACAAACCTAAAATTGCCTGCTTAAACCCGGATTTATAAAAATAATCCCTAATCCCCAGGATGATCGCGTCGTGTATCTGTTCAATATCGCTTTGCCGTTCTTTCCGCATGGTTGATTGGTGCTGGAAAGTAATATTCCCCTTTTGGTCAAGATCATAATAAGCTATGGCCTCTTTAAAATAAGGCATTTCGTCTATCATCTTCCCGGTATTATCAAACACCAGCGAGCCCCCGTCAAAGATCAGTTCGGTTTGGGCGCCAACGTTATTTACGTATAGCAACGGCAGTTTATAATGTACGGCATTATCGCTTAAAATCTCAATCCGCTCTTCATCATGGTTGTAAGCAAATGGCGATGCCGCAATATTGATCATCACATCCGGGTTCTCTGTTATCAGGATGTCCATCGGCCGGGTAATATAAAGCGGGTTTTCAATGGTGTTCCATAAATCTTCGCAAATGGTGAGCGCTATCCTGTGCCCCTTAAACGCGATACAACTAAACTCCCGCGACGGCTCGAAATAGCGATACTCGTCAAAAATATCGTAATTAGGCAGCAGGGCTTTATGGGCTACCGCCTTAACTTTTCCATTTTCAATAAAGTAAGCCGTATTGTGCAGTTCTTTTCCTTCCTGGTTATTGTTGGGCGTCGGCAGGCCGATGATGCAGGCAATATCCGTACATTCGGCGGCAATTTTTTGGGCGGATGCTTCGCACAGGTCGATAAATTCATCAAACTCCAAAAAGTCCCGCGAAGGGTAACCCGATACACATAATTCGGCAAACACTACCAGGTCGGCGCCGTTATTTTTGGCTATTTTTATATGCTCGATTATTTTGGACGTATTCGATTCAAAATTGCCGATGTGGTAATTAAGCTGGGCTAAGGCGATCTTCATTATAAATTATGTTCTTATTTAATTGCAAACCACTAAGTTCACCAAAAACGCTAAGAAAGCACAAAGCGTGTATCCGCCACCCACTTTGTGTCCTTTGTGTACTTTGTGGTTAAAAATAGCAAAGTGTATTAACACGCTAAACTAACGCACGCAATGTGCCGTTTAGGGTATTAATTCAAATAAAAAATTAATTTTGCCCAAAGGACAAACAATGACCGTTTTGAACAAAACAAAGCAAATTTACCTATTTTTTCTGATCGCTGCGTCACTAAACGCCTGCAAGCACGGCAAAAATGACGTTGACGTTAGCAACATCCGGGTAACCGTAAATATAGAACGCTTTGATAAGGATTTTGACGGCATGAAAACAAAGCCCATGGCGCAGCAGGCGGCTTATCTTCAGCATAAATATGGACCGTTCTATGCCAATTTTATTTCGATGCTTTTGGAAAGTGCCGGCACGGATACAAAAGATACGGCTTATTTTGCCAGGTTACGACAAGTTTTCGCCGGCAAGCCTTATAATGACCTGGAGCACGATGTCGATTCGATATATCCAAACCTGGATAAACCCCAGGCCGAGCTAACCGAGGCCTTCAAGCACATCAAATATTATTTCCCGCAAAAACAATTACCGGCAGTTTATGCCTTTTTCTCGGGTTTTGCGGTGCAGGTACCTGTCGGCGAAGGTTATGTCGGTATCGGCCTTGATTGCTTCCTGGGCGCCAATTCACGTTTCTACCCGGCGCTTACCGAAGTGTTTCCACGCTATTTATCGAAGGATTTCAATCAGCAAAACATTTGTCCCCGGGTGGTAGAAGGGATCGCCCGCGAGGACATGTTTGCCGAGAGCGACAGCGACAAAACCATGCTGCAAAAGATGATCTACGAGGGCAAGATCATGTATTTTATGGATGATATTCTGCCCGATACGCCCGATACCTTAAAAATAGGCTATACCGGCGCGCAGTTAAAATGGTGCCGGCAGTTTCAATCGAGCATGTGGGCGTATTTTCTTGACCAAAACCTGCTGTACGAAACGGATAATGTTAAAATGCAGAAATACCTTGGCCCGGCACCCTTTACGCCCGGCATCGGCGACAAAAATGAATCGGCCCCAAAACTGGGTGTTTGGACAGGCTGGCAAATAGTGCGGGCGTATATGGACAAAAACCCGGACGTAACGCTCCAGCAGCTGATGACAGATAATGACGCGCAGAAAATTTTAAATGGATCAAAATACCGCCCGAAGAACGGGGAGGCAAGTGAATAGCCAAAAGTTCTAAGTCTAAAGTCATTTTCTGTTTTTGACTTTCGACCCAGGACTTTCGGACTTATTTCAATATCGCAAAAACAGCTTTCAGGCTGATAGCCACCCCGATGATAAGCAGGATGTTAGCTACAATTGTGGCTGCTTTAAAATCCGCGAACCGCGAATAAACGCCAACGATCATAATAATTACCGCTACGGTTATCAACAGGTAATGGCGCTCTGCATTGGCTTCTTCGGTCGGGTTCATTTTGTAGTATGATTAAAGTAATGCGGCAAAAATAAAAATGTTTATGGATTTGGGGAAATAAATTTTGGCCAGTCAATAATTTTGATTCAAACCGAGGGCAATAGCGTTTAAAATTGACCGTGTCTTTTCCTATCACAAATGGCCTTCAACCCCCCGTACGTACGGTGTCAAAGTGTTCACGTTTTGCACACATACACCTTCTAAATGCTCACGAAACGCACTGTTTTTGAGCTGTTTAAAATTTGACTTATGCAAAACTGTCACGTTTTTGAGGAATTTCGTGAACACTTAAGCTACAAAAATTCACGACTACCGTACCGGGCACGTACCGGAGATATTTTAATCTCCGCCCCGATCGTTGCAACCTAATCAGCAGCCGTTTGCAGCCGTTTTTTGAGGGTGTCAAACCGCACCCAGTACAGGCGGCAATCCTTCGGACTTGTTCCTTTTGTATAAATAAGGTATTTTCCATCCGGTGTAACGTATTCGCCCCAGCGATGGGCATTGCCGTCGTTAATGAGCGGGCCAAGGTTTTTAGGCGCAGGCCAGCTGCCATCCGGCCGGCGGAAACTGATGCCGAGCTCGCATTCATAATCGGGCTTTTCTTTATAACTTACAATCATGTACGATTCATCGGGCGCAACATAAAAATCGCCGTCAAAACCGGGGGTGTTGATTTCAGTCCCCAGGCTTTGCACAACGGTATCTCCCGGGTTGATCTTAAGCGAGCAAAAGTCGTAGGTCTGGTAGTTCTTTTTATCGCCTTGCCGTGCATTACTGCCCATGTAAAAAGTGCCGCTTTCGGTAGGCATAAAATCATACATACCGTAATCTGCTTTAATATACACTTCCGGTTGCGACCATCCATCCCCCTGCCGGTGAACGGCATAAACAAAGGCGTGTTTGCCGTCGCCTTTGCCGCCGGCCAGGTACATCGTTTGCTGGTCGGTTGAAAAAGTGGGCGCGTAATAGCCTTGATTCAATATAAAGGGGCCTTGCCATTTCCCCGCTTTATATTTAAAGTACCTGATCTTGTTAGACTTCGCATCAAACCAATTTTGCGCGTTGCAGTAATAATACTCTTTTCCATCCTTCGAAAAAGCCGACCGGTCCATCGCAATGCCGCTATCCGGCACCAGCATTTTATTGGCAAAAACCAGGGGTGTATCCAGCGGCCGCTTCTGCCCCAGGTAGGCATCTTTCGAATTCCAGAAGCTTCCCTGTGCCATAACCGTTAAGGGTAACAGGGCGATCATCAAAAAAAACAGGCGTTTCATATCGTGAATGATTTAATAGATTTAAGAGCATGGGCAAACATAATACATTCACGATATCGAAATAAAGCCGGTAGCAGGTCAAGTTTGTTCAAATTAGGTTCAAAGCGATTTTCAATGGATAGGGGGACAATGAATTTATCGTCCTGCGGGACAACGGAGTAATTGAAAGTATATAAAAAAGTCACCTCATCCCTTCATCACCCCAACCGCCTTTTTTCTTTTATGGTAATTCCTGATACCAACCCAAACCAGCGCACCAGCCAACAGCAATATCCAAACATTTGCCAGCCCGATGATAATATCCAGGCACAGGTTCCATCCGTTTTGGCATGCCATCAGCAGCCGTTTAAAAAATGGCAGGTCATAAGCCGATGGGTCGTCATTTACAATCACTTCTTTATTTATCGTATTGCTCTGATAAAAACTGAGATTAACCACGCTGTTTTTAACCGCATCCGCTATTTGCCGGTTGCCGATTTGCTGATCGATCATATCGTCTTTCAAATCAAGCACTTTGGCGGGGTTCTTAATAATGATCTTGCCTTGCCTTTGCTGACTGATCAGTTCATTGCGGCTTTTCAGTTTTAGTTGCGCCGAAAGATAATCCAATGTTTTATCGGTAATATCCAGGTTCCGGCTGGTTACAAACATGCCCATCGAAGCCACACTGTCCATAAACTTTTCAAGCTGCACCGAAGGCACTTTTACCGTGAGCTCTGCGGTAGTCATAAGCGAAGTAGTGCGCATAACCGAATCAGTGCTGATCCGTACCTCGTGGCTCCCCTGAACAGAAGAGCCCATCTGCTGATGGACAACCATCCCGCCAATACCCGCGGTTAACGCATCGATACGGATGGCCGTTTGATTTACATTTTTCACTTTAAAGTTCATACCGGCGGTTTTAACCAGTTTTGGGGCCGACGAAGTGTCTGCTTTTTTTGAGACATCGGAATCAGCACTGCTGCCGTTATTAACCACTTCGTACCCGCCGCCGCTGCCTTTGCATGCGCAAAAGAGCGCTATCGCTGCAAGCGGGATCAAATATTTTGTTTTCATGTTTTTGGGATTAAGAGTTTAATTATTCAAAAAAAGGCAGAGCATTAACCTTTCGCCACCTCCACAGCTTTCTTCCTTCTATTAAAATACCTCACCACAAGCCAAACCAGCCCCCCTATCGGCGCCAGCACCCAAAGGTTGGCCAGTTCAACCATAATATTTATAAAAACCGACCAGCCGTTTTTGATTGATGTGCCCATCCTGTTTGACAAGGGAAGGTTATAGGCCGACAGGTCGGGGTTTGCGATCGATTCTTTATGCACCGCATTGTTCTGATAAAAATTGAGCGCGATCACGGCATTTTTAACCGAGTCGTCGGTTTTAAGGTTACTGATCTGTTGATCGACCAGGTGGTTTTTGTAGTTCAGCATGTTATCAGGGTCCTTTAAATTGGCGCTTCCGCTTTCCCCATTATCCTTGCGCTCCTGCTGATTTTTTAACTTGAGGCGGGTGGAAAGATAATCGAAGGTTTTGTCGTTGATCTCAAATTTCAGGCTATTCACTACCAGGCCCATCTGCGCTACCTGGGTCACGAACGACTCTACATTAGCCGATGGGATCCTTACCGTCATATCCGCCGTTGAATTATACACGGTGATCTTTAGTAATGAGTCATCCGTTTTGCGAATGGTCGTGCTGTCACCCACGACGGAATTAATGGTATGATACATCACCGTGCCATTACAATTGGCCGTTAAAGCCGCGATCTGGTTGCTGGTTTGCTGAACATCTTTTACCTTAAAATGCATGCTCGCCGTTTTTACCAGCTTTGGCGCGGCCTGGATAGACTGGGCAGTTTTAACGGTTTGAGCACCCCGGGCAGAGTCGGATTTTAAATTGGATACGGCTGCGTTTACCCTGGTAGTTGTGTCAGAATCGGCAGATGCCGCGGAAGAACCGCCGCCTTTACAGGCACAAAAAAGTGCCACCCCCGCAAGCGGGATTAAAATTTTGGTTTTCATAATTTTTTGGATTTAACATTGATACCGCAAAGGGCCAAAAGGTGACCCATGCTGCAGATTGGTTATCAAAATGTTACGTTGGGGGTCGTGATAGATAGCAAGTTACGCAATATTTAAAACGGGTGTTGTAAAATAGTCAAACAGCAGGCCACCCGGTTTTGGATGGAGATTCCAGGCAGCCCGTGAAGCGTTCCATTTTTACTCACGGAACACCTGGAACATTGTGAAACATGCTGATTATCAGCCTGTTTGTGTTTTAATAAAGTCACCAAACTTCGATAAGTGGCTGATAATCAGTTATTCTAAAAATGCCTTTTTGACCAAAACCACTTTATTGGCTGATAACCAGTATGTTCCACTTTTGGAACACGTCAGTTTTCAACTCAAAGCTTTACAAATTTTACCTGGCCAACCAGGCTCTTATCTTTATCATTAATAACAGTTATAATATAGGTGCCGGGGATAAGACTGCTTACATCAGTTTGCCAGCTCTGTTGATTGATGGTTGTCTTTTTTATCCCCGCTCCTAAAATATTCGAAACCTGTATGTCATATGATGCCGCCGGGACCGGCCTGGCAATGAACAGCATTGACGGACCAGGGTTAAAGCCGTTGGCAATACTAAGATTCAATGTGGTTTTTGCGGGATTTGGATAAACGGTAATACCGGTTTTTAACAGGCCATTTAAGGCCTGGTACATCAGTGTAATGGTATTTGAGTAAGTAACAGTCCCATTCAGATCGGTTAGCTTTAACCGGTATAGGTTGGCCCCCTGCGCCGGGGTTTTATCCAAAAAATTGTACGTACCTGATGCAGTTGATGTGGAGCAGCCCAAAACGGTAAAAGTGGCTCCGCCGTTGGTGCTTCTTTCAATGGCGAAGCCGGTATAATTCTGCTCATTTTCAGTTACCCAAACTTCCTGTGCGCCGTTGATTACTTTGCTGGCGCCAAAACTTAGCAGATGCACCATCAGTGCAGGATCCTGGCGCATGAGCAATTGAAAGCGACGGCTCCCCCAGCTATTGGTATCCGTAGTGATATCAAACGCGTAGGTTGAATTGTGCCGCATGTCTAACGAGTCTTTGTTAAAACGGTCCATCAGCCAGATCTGATAAAGCTGGGGTATAGCTTCCAATTCCGTCAGGGTTAGCTTATAAGTACCGTAAGCAGCAGCTGTTACAAATAAGGGGATGGTTGTTGGTGCGGGGCCGGTTAATGGCATTTTATTTATGGCCAGCATAACACTATCGGTTGAAAAACTTGCAAGACGCACTTTGCCGCTGCCTTTTTTATAAGGGGCGTCTTCGTTGTTAACAAATTGTGCCGAGGTATTTGATTTAAAGCCGATATAAACATCGTCGGTATTGATTGAATCCAGGGCCATTTGCAAACGCAGGTGCGGGTCGACGCCGGCCTTATTCAGATCGGCCATATCGCGTTTTGTTGCCATAAAAAGATTAAGCCCGCTATTTTGCGAACTGGTTTTTGCGGATTCATTGAAGATGAGCTGCGGGCTGCTGTTATTGCCGGCCAGCACAAAAAACCCTTGCCCGCTCATTATTGTGCGGGTAGCATGATTGGTGGCTATTCCGCCCACCTGGTAAACATCGTAGTTATTAGTTACCGGGTTAAGCTCGTAAATGGTGTTGGACACATTGTTGGCGTAAATACCGGAAGTTGTTGTGGTGGTATTATAGGTTTCCCAATCGATAGAACTTGCGTACGGATTGCCTACAAGGTTAAAGCCTCTTACGGCGGTATTGGCGGTGGCGTTTGTCCACCCTAAATTAGCTGAAACGGGCGTGTACCAGTCATGCGCTATTACCTGGCCGGCATTTAACGTACCAACCGCGGTAATAGTGGCAGCAACCGGAACGGTAGTAGTAGTATAAGGATTGACCGTGGTTCGGTCGCCCCTGAAAAAGAACATAAAGCCATTGCCGGCCGGTAGGTTAAAAGAACTGGTTGTGCTGGGGTTGCCGCCGGTCACAGAATAATTATAAGTGGCATGAGAATCGGGCGCGATACTGCTTAGTCCCCAGAAATTACCATTGGTAAAAGTGGTATTTAAGGGAGCTTGATCTTCCCGGAATAAGTAGAGCGTCGGGTTTCCGGTTTTATCGAAGCCGCTTGCCGCACCGGTTAGAAAAACATGGTCATTGAGATAGTTAATATTGAAAACTTTGTTTGAATTTACTGTTGCCGCATAAACCGGTGAAGACAGCAGGCGGTATCCGCGGTATCCCGCGCCGCCATCTAAGTAGCGTTCTACCCTGATCGAGTCGGCGCCTGTTCCTGCGATAGCAGTCGGGCTTATCTGGCCTACCGATGCAGACCCGGAGGCGTTGGACTTCAGCGTAAAACTCAAGGGTGCAGTGATGGTCAGGACCCCGGTGCCCGCAATATTTACCGTGGCAGCCGGCGCAATATTTACCGCCCCTGTACCGGCGCCGGTAAGGGTAGGCGTTGCCCCCGTATTCACCGTTAAATTATTCCCGATGGTTAATGTTGATCCGGTACCGAGGGTGAGAACACCCGCGTGTGCCGATCCGAATGTTATTGAATTGACCGCAACGCTTCCGGTGGTGATCGAAGGTTCAAATGGATGGGTATAAGCCGAAACGCCGATGCTGACGGCATCATTTTGGCCGGGCACGGCGCCGGTGCTCCAGTTGCCGCCGGTAGCCCAGCCGGTAGTGCTGCTGCCGCCCGTCCATGATACGGTTGTGCCGATCGCGATGCTGATCACACAGCTGCTGCTTCCGGCGCCATTGGTTGCGGTAACCGTAACATTGGTTGCGGCGGCAATGGTAGTGGGTGTGCCGGTAATATATCCGGTATAAGCATTTAAAAATAAACCTGCAGGCAAAGTGCCGCTGGTAATGGCATAGCCTGTACCAGCAGATTTTTTAATGGTATTAGTACCGAAATCCGCAATGTAAAGGTTCCCCAAAGCATCAAAGTCTACATCACGCGGCGAACTTAGACCTGTGAGAATAGTAGTGACTACACCGCCCGGTGTGATTTCTTTTATTAGGTTGTCGCCAAAATCAGCCACATATATATTGCCGATATCATCGTCCTGTATGTTTCGCGGAGTGTTAAAACCGGTTGCAAAAGTGGTGTGCGTGGTACTGCCCGCAGCTACTTCGATGATGCTATTTGAGGTCATTTGCGATACGAATGTATTTCCGGATGCATCAATGGTTATTCCGTAAGGGTTAGTAAACCCCGTTAAAAAAGTACTTGTGGTAGTTGTTCCTGCAGCTATTTTTATAATGGAGCCGGTTCCGTTATCTACGACATATATATTGTTCGAATTGTCGACAGTTATACCATAAGGTGAGTTGAAACCAGCTATTGTAGCTAATAAAGTTCCTGACGGACTAAACTTGCAAACTGTATTTGCGCCCCAATCAGATACCCATATATTTCCTTGTGCATCATCTGAAATACCCGTCGGCAGATTTAACGAAAGGTATATTGTACCCCCAACTCCGGCTGAATTATATTTATAAAGGTCCCCATCTGCATCATCTGTCACAAAAATATTGTTTGATGCATCAGCAACTACTGCGTAGGGGCTATTAACATTTTTAAAAGTGGTAACTGTAGCATAGCTGCCAACAGCACCGCCGGTATTAGTTGGAGCTAAAGGGGGAATAGCCACGTTAACTGGGTATACCTGGGGGCTTGCATAGGAGATAGACGGGGCTGCGGCGTTAACGGCAATACTTACCGTGGCCGTTGCGGCGCCCTGCGCATTAGTGGCGGTAACGGTATAAATGGTTGCCGGCGATGTGGTGGTGGGCGTGCCGCTGATGGCGCCTGAATATGCATCAAAATTTAAGCCAGAAGGCAGCGCAGGGCTTATGGTATAGCCGGAAGCAACAGATTTTCGTACCGTGTTGGCGCCGTTGTTGGTGATGTACATATTTCCGGAGGGGTCAAAATCAACATCATAGGGGAATGATAAGCCTGTTCCGTTAATCGTGGTGAGGACGCCGGCCGGCGTAATTTTTTTAATGGTATTGCTCCCTTCATCCGCAACATACAGATTCCCTAACGGGCCAAATTCCAAACCGTAGGGCGAATTTAAACCCGTGGTGACAAAGGGGATTTGGGTTGTTGTTCCGGCTGCCACTTTGATGATGGAATTCAGCAAGTATTGGGCAATAAAAATGTCGCCGGTATTATTTATTGCAACGCCCGAAGGATTGTTCAAGCCTGTTATCAGAACGGTTGGCGCATGGGTACCAGCCGGCATCTTATAAATAGTGCCGTTTCCGGCTGAGAAGTTTCCCAGGTCAGTAATATAAACATTATTTGAAGCGTCAGCAGTTACGTCAACGGGAAATGTGAACCCTGTAATGGTGCTAACTATGCCCCCTGCGGTTATCCTTGTTACCGTGCCGGCAGGGCCGTTCGCCGTATACATATTGCCCTGGTTATCAATTTCGACACCGTAAGGGGTTTGTAACCCTGCAGCGGTGCGCGGGCTTCCGGGCAGCGCTGTGCCGCCGGAATTAAATTCATAAACCGAATTATCATTAATATCCGATGCGTACACATTGCCATATTGATCCACATCTATACCGCCGGGCGTATTAACACTTGCAAAAGTAGTAAAGGCCGCGTAAGCGCCAACAGCGCCCCCGGTAATGGTCGGCCCCAAAGAGGTGATAGCCGTGCCTGAGGTATATACCTGCGGGCCTGCATAAGTAAAAGCCGGCGCCCCGGTATTTACAATGGCGGTTGTGCTGATGAGGTTATCGGCCCTTATTCCATCAGCATTAAAACCGGTAATGCCAATTTCATCAACATCGTAAAAATTTGGATTTGTGGAAAAATCAAATTTTGTTTTAGTTGTTGTGTTTATTACGCCGGTTTGCGGCGAACCAATAGCAACGCCATTGGCATATGCCTGAACAGAAACCGTGGGCGTGCCGGATATGGCCAGCAGGTCAATCGACTGCATTTTAATTTCGCCGCCTGCAACGGGTTTGGACGTTTCGCCCTGGGTGGTCACCGCGCCGGTCCGTGCACTCCTGATAAATGCCGCCTGTACGGTAACGCTTGTTGAATTCCGGTCAAAGCTTATCACGCCATCATTGGTTGCGGAATTAAATACAAAAAAAGAAACCTGCACAAATCTGACAGAACTTGTACCGATACCCTCTGTTATAAACTCGTAACCATAGCCACCGTCCTGTCCCAATGCGCTTGCCGGAACAAAATCGGCGTATGCTGAGGTTGAGTTTGTTTGCGTCCCGGTCATGTATTTAAAAGTAACTGTGCCGGGGGCGGGGGCCTGCGCTTTTGCGTTGTTAAAAACAATTGTTAAGGCAATTGTGTAAAAAAGATAATAGGGGAATCTTTTCATGATCGTTTTTCTTGGTAATGAGTCTGCTATGCTTTTATTTTAATTTAACACTGCTTTTTACGTAGGACAGGCTCCTGAAAACCACGTTTTTTTGTGACTGTTGTCACTATTTTTAGTGACCCTTATCACTATTCGGGATGAACCGGGGGTTTGAATGTCTTAATTTGCAGGCAATCCGGGGCTGTATATTTGAAGTTCTGTTTTCCGGGCAATTTTCGTCAAGCGGTTGGCAGCCGGTAAAAACAACAATGCAGCATAATAAATTAAGGATAGGCCATCACTGTTCAACCGGCTGAATTATAATTTCACAAAAGTTCCTTTCCCGATCAGGCTTTTATCAAAATTATTTTGTACCTGGATGATGTAAGTACCGGGCTGCAGGTTGCTGATGTCGTCCTGCCAGTTGGCCTGTGCGGACGTCGCTGTTTTTACAACAAGGCCGGTAATATTTATAATGTTAATGCGGTATGAGGTATTTCCGGGTTGGTTTGAAGCCAAACCGATAGGTTTGCCTGTTGTTTGCTGCGCCGCCGTGCCGGCAGCCGAAAGATTTGGAGATAGCATGATTAAGTTAATGACGTTGCCGGCCGGGTTTGGATATACGCTGATGTTGTTTGCAGCCGGGCTGCCCGGCCCGCCGTATATCAGCGTGATAATATTTGAATAAGTTATGGTGCCGTTAAGGTCTTCTATCTTTAAGCGATACCGGTCAGCCGCTGCAGGCGGGTTTTTGTCGATTAAACTGTATGAACCGGATGCGGTTGAGCTAAAACCGCCAATCGCTTCAAACGTGCCGCCATTGTCGCTGCTTCTTTCTGCGGTAAAATTGGTATAGTTTTCTTCGTTTTCGGTTTGCCAGCCGATCTCCGCGCCCCCCGACGCCTTTATAGCGCTAAAATCGAGTAAATGCACGCCCAATGCCGGGTTTTGCCTAACCACTACACTAAAACGGTTAGCGCCATAAGTTGCGGTGTCGCGTACATCCAGGTCAAAAGTATAATCTGCATTATTTCTGATGTCCAACGAGTCCCTCTTGAATTTATCCATTAGCCAAAATTCATAAATTGCCGGAACCACGCTCAATTCGGTCCGCTCAAGCGTATAGGTGCGGGTTAGTCTGCCTTCCACATCCAACCTGATCTTCAGTGGCTTTATTTTGGGTAGCGGCAAAACATTTACGGATAAGCGAACGCTGTCTGAAGAAAAGCTCGACAGGCCTTCAGGCGCGTCGATGCCCTCCAGGTATTTCGAATCTTCATTGGGGTTATATTTGTCAGAAGCGCTTGCGCTAAACCCAATGGCGATGTCATCATAATTTATGGTATCGATCACCAGTTTTAAACGCAGCAAAGGGATGGCAGCTGCCGGGGAAGGCCTTGTGCGGTGCAATAAACCGGTATCGGTGGATAAGGCATTTACCGGTTTTGCCGTTTTATAACTTGGGCTGTGAGGGATATTCGCGGTGCGTGGCCTTGCCGGATATTTTCTGCCAGGCCAGTTTATGTTGTTGATATTTGCATCCTTGCAGGTCCATATCGCATTTGTTGCCCCTGCGTTTTTTAAGACAGGCATTAAAGCTAATGCTAAAGCCCACCTAATTGTATTTGATTTCATTTTGAACAAGATTTCAGTTTGAACAATATTTTACACTAACCTTACGGTTTATATAAGTCATTTGCCCTGATCATCTTGATCGTTATACGCAATAGTAAATGTTATTCCCGGCGAAATACGTGATGTGCGTCATATGTGATAAGGGTCATATTTTTTATAGGGAGATATAAAAAAATCGCCCATGTTATTGGATCATGATGGCTGCAAGGGTAAGTTTTACGATGCTGGTACATCAGCCCCCGCACGGTTTTTAAATCGGGAATTTTCCACGAGGTACTATAAAAAGCAACAACGTACATTAAACCGCGAAGCCTGTTAATTTCTTCTGGAATGCGTCAGCCTGCCAATTCGATGCCAACAGGTCTGGGTTAATTTATATAGTGATGACATCATATTTTAACCAAAAACTACCCCGATTTTTGATTGATGATTTAATTCAATTATTACTTAAATTAGCATGATCAATAACCAAATTAACCGGTGTTTAAAAATTATTTAGAACAATTATAAATTAGACATAACTGTCAGTAATTTGTCAGGGATACTGTATAAAATTATACTTTTGTTCCAAATTTATAGGGCATAAAACATGTCCGCGTGTGGGTTTTTACCATTAAAATTGAACTTTATTTAGCATAAATACACAACATGAGGCGTCTCTCATTAATTTTTAAACAATTCTCAAGGTCGGTTTTACTTGTTGCCGGTTTAGCCTTTATAGGTACCGCTGCCCATGCGCAGGGGGATGCTTCAAAAGGCGAAGCGATCTTCAAAGCTAATTGTACCACCTGCCATGCGGTTGGCCACAAAGTAGTCGGCCCGGCATTGGGGCCTGCGGTGACAACCGACACGGATGATAAATGGCTGACCAAATGGGTCGAGAACAACCAGGCACTGATCGCGGCAAAGGACCCCAAGGCAATCTCGCTTTTGAATGCAAATGGCGGCGCAGCGATGACCGTTTTTGCCAGTCTTTCTGATGGTGATGTTGCCAATATCCTGGCCTATGTGCGTACGGAATGGAAAACAGACCCGGAAAACCCGGTAAACAAAAAAAATACGGCGCAAACTGCCGGTGAAACCGGACCGAGTGACCTGGAAATATATGTGCTGATCGCCGTTATCCTTCTTGCGGTAATTATCATCCTGGTATTAAACCGTGTGATCGGAACGCTTGAAAAATTGCTGGTTAAAAACAAGGAGATTTTTGCTGCTGAACCTGCGGTTGAGGAAGTACCCGTAGATCGTTTGGCTACGCTAAAAAAATACGCCAAAAATAAAAAGCTGGTATTTTTTGTATTGCTGGTGGGTTCGCTTGCTTTGGGCAGCTGGACCTGGATGACCATGTGGACCACCAACGTTCACCAGGGTTACCAGCCGGAGCAGCCTATCCATTTCCCGCATGACCTGCACGCAGGCGCCATGCAGATCCAATGCCAGTACTGCCATTCGGGCGCGTTCAAATCAAAAAATGCATCTATCCCTTCACTGAATGTTTGTATGAATTGCCACAAAACTATCGACAGGCGGCATGATCAAACCGAAGCATCTCCGGAAATCGCTAAGATTTACGATGCGATCGGCTGGGATCCGAAAACATCAAAATACGACAGCACCAAGGCACGTCCTATTCAATGGGTACGCATCCATAACCTGCCCGACTTTGTTTACTTTAACCACTCGCAGCACGTAAAGGTACAGGGTTTGGCCTGTCAAAAATGCCACGGGCCGGTTGAGACAATGAAAGAAGTTTACCAATACTCGCCGCTTACCATGAAATGGTGTATACAGTGCCACAAACGTACCGATGTAAATGCCAAAGGCAATGCATATTACGAAAAAATAGAAATGGTTCATGATGCGCTTAAAGCGGGTAAATCAGTTACCGAAGCGCAAATGGGCGGCATTGAGTGCGGCAAGTGCCATTATTAATATTTTGATCAATACTTATCATTACAGTTTATTTAGCTTAAATGGATAGCAATAAAAAATACTGGAAAGGTTTAGAAGAGCTTAATAAAACCCCCGAGTTTGTTGAGCTGAGTAAGAATGAATTTGCTGAGCCTTTACCAATCGAAGAGGTATTATCGGGCGCCGGCCTTTTGAATAAAACCCCCCGCCGTAGTTTTTTAAAGGCAATGGGCTTTGGCGTCGGTGCGGTAACCCTGGCCGCCTGCGAAAAGGTTCCGGTTCACAAATCGATGCCTTATCTTATAAAACCCGAGGAAATTACCCCGGGCGTGCCCAATCACTATACTTCGACTTATGAAGGCCAGGCCATTTTGGTAAAAACCCGCGAAGGCAGGCCCATTAAAGTTGAAGGCAACCCTAAGGATATTATCGGCGGCGGCGGCTTAAGCGCGCGTGCACAGGCTTCGGTATTGGATCTGTATGATGTTTCCCGCCTCAAAAACCCGTTGAAAGATAACGGCGACTACGGCTGGGAGCAAACCGACAGTTTTGTTAAAAGCGAGTTAGCCGCAATTAAAGCCGGCGGTAAAAAGATCGGCCTGATCACTGCTACCGTTACCAGCCCTTCAACTTTGGCCGTGATAGCTGATTTTGTTGCTGCTTTCCCAACCGCAAAACACATTAATTATGATGCGGTATCATATACCGGTATAATACAAGGCAACCAGAACAGTTTTGGCAAGGCAGTTCTGCCGCACTACAACTTTGACAAGGCTAACGTGATCGTGAGCTTCGGCGCCGATTTCCTCGGTACCTGGATATCGCCGGTGGAGTTTATCCGCCAGTACGTTCAAAATCGTAATAACAAATCGCTGCAGGCTAAAAAGATGTCGCGCCACATCCAGTTTGAAACCGCGATGAGCGTAACCGGCACCAATGCCGATGCGCGCATCCCCCTCAAACCATCGGAAGAAGGCCCTGCATTGATCGCCTTATATAATGCTATTTCGGGCTCGGCCGTTCAGTCAACCGGTAATAAAGTTGCCGACAACGCAATCGCACTGGCCGCTAAGGAGCTGTCAGCCGCCAAAGGCAAAGCACTGGTTGTAGCCGGCACCAATGATGTAGCTACCCAGATATTGGTTAACGCCATCAACGTAAAATTGGGCAGCTATGGCACAACTATCGATTTGGATAACCCATCGCACCAATATGCCGGAAATGACGCCGAGTTTGCCGATTTCGTATCGCAGATGAACGCCGGCGAAGTTGATGCCGTATTCTTCCTGAACGCGAACCCCGTTTATGATTACTATAAGAGCAGCGATGTTGTAAACGGCCTCAAAAAGGTTCGTTTAAGAGTGTCCTTCTCCGACCATAACGAAGAAACTGCCGCACAATGTAATATCATCGCGCCCAACCACCACTATTTGGAATCATGGGGCGACGATAATGCACTGGAGGGCTATTATACCCTTTTACAGCCGACGATTAACCCGGTTTATGATACCCGCCAGGCCGAAGAAAGCCTGTTGCGGTGGTCGGATAACGCGGTAAACAGCTATTATACCTATGTGCGCAAAAATTGGGACGCAACACTGCTGGCTATAGGCGGTTTATCGGGGCAGAAGGGCTGGGAAACTTTACAGCAGACCGGTTTTGTAAAAGGCGCGCCAAAAGCTGCGGGAAGCTACTCATTCAATTACGCGCTGGACAGCGTAATGCAAAAAATGCTCGATCACAGCAAAGAACTTGCTGCTCCGGCAGGAAAAGTTGAAATTCAGCTTTACCAAACTATTGCCATGCGCGATGGTAAACGCGCCAACAATCCCTGGCTGCAGGAACTGCCTGACCCGGTATCGAAAGCTACCTGGGACAATTATGCCAACGTATCCCCTAACGACATGCGTAAATGGGATTACCAGGACGGCGATGTAGTCAAGATAGACGTTACGAAAGCGGATGGCTCGACTTATTCGATCAGCTTGCCGGTTTTGTCACAGCCTGGCCAGGCACAGGGAACTATCTCTGTAGCGGTTGGTTACGGCCGTACCATTGCCGGGCCAGTTGGCGATAACGTGGGCAAAAATGCTTTCCCTTTCCAAAGTTTGCGGAATGGCACCATTCAAACCGCTGCTGTTGCTGCGTTAACTGCCACCGGCGATAATTCTCCGCTGGCGCAAACACAAACGCACCACTCTATTGAGGGCCGTACCAGCATTATTAAGGAAACAACTTTTAAAGACTATCTTAAAAATCCCGCTTCGCGCACCGGCGAGGAGGAAGATCATAAAGATTACGACCTTTTCTGGCAAAAATACGAGCACCCGACCTTTAACTGGGTTATGGCGATCGACCTTAACGCCTGTACCGGCTGCGGCGCCTGTGTTGTGGCTTGCAGTGCCGAAAATAACGTACCGGTAGTGGGTAAGGACGAAGTTCACCGCCGCCGCGAAATGCACTGGATCAGGATAGACCGTTATTATAGCTTTAATGATAAGGGCGATGGCGGCGTAACCGACGAGCACAAAATTGTAAGCCTGGATAACTTTGACGACGTTAAAGTGGTTTATCAGCCGATGCTTTGCCAGCACTGCGACCATGCCCCGTGCGAAACCGTTTGCCCGGTATTGGCTACGGTACACTCATCCGAAGGATTGAACCACATGGCTTATAACCGCTGCGTGGGTACACGTTATTGCGCAAATAACTGCCCTTACAAAGTGCGCCGTTTTAACTGGTTTAATTACTGGAACGATGCCCGTTTTGAAAATTACCTGCAGGGCGACCATACCGAATTAGTGCTTAACCCCGACGTGGTTACCCGTTTCCGCGGGGTGATGGAAAAATGCTCGATGTGTATACAGCGTATACAGGCCGGCAAGCTGAAAGCAAAAATTGAAAAACGCCCGGTTAGGGATGGCGATATTAAAGTTGCCTGCCAGCAAACCTGCCCGGCAAATGCGATCGTCTTTGGCGATGGTAACGACCCGAACTCCGAAGTTTCAAAAGCATTAAAGAGCGAGCGGACTTATTACGTACTGGAAGAGCTTGGCGTTCAGCCGGGTATCGGTTACCAGGTAAAGGTTAGAAATTTATCCGAATCAGAAGCTTAATTATTTACAAGAGATATTAAAATATGGCATCTCATAGCGAATCAATAATACGCGAACCATTAATTACCGGCGATAACATCACCTACGCCCAAATTACCAATGATGTGTTGCGCCCGGTTGAAAATATGCCGGGAAGGGCATGGTGGATAGGCTTTACCCTGGCCTCCCTGGGGGCCACCCTTTGGGTATTCTCCGTTAGCTGGACGTTTTGGTATGGCATAGGCGAGTGGGGCCTGAATAAAACCATCGGCTGGTCATGGGACATCACCGGCTTTGTGTGGTGGGTAGGTATTGGTCACGCCGGAACGCTGATTTCGGCCATTTTGCTGCTCTTCCGTCAAAACTGGCGTAACTCCATCAACCGTTCTGCCGAAGCGATGACCATCTTTGCGGTAATTTGTGCGGCCACTTATGTAGTATCGCACATGGGCCGTCCATGGCTGGCTTACTGGCCGTTGCCGCTGCCAAACCAGTTCGGCTCCATCTGGGTTAACTTTAACTCACCACTGGTTTGGGACGTATTCGCAATATCGACTTACTTCTCGGTTTCCTTAGTATTCTGGTACACCGGCTTATTGCCCGATTTGGCTACCATCCGCGACCGCGCTACAGGTATTCGTCAAAAAATATACTCCGTGTTATCATTCGGATGGACCGGTTCGGTGAAAACCTGGCAGCGTTTCGAAACTGTGTGTTTGATCCTGGCCGGTATTTCAACCCCGCTGGTACTCTCCGTTCACACGATAGTATCCATGGACTTTGCCACGTCGCTGGAACCGGGATGGCATACCACCATTTTTCCGCCGTATTTCGTTGCGGGCGCTATCTTCTCGGGGTTCGCCATGGTACAAACGCTGCTGCTGGTAGCCCGTAAGGTTTTAGGGCTTGAAAACTATATCACCATGTTCCACATCGAGGCGATGAACAAAATCATCCTCTTAACGGGTTCTATCGTGGGCGTTGCTTATATGACAGAGTTCTTCATCGCCTACTATTCCGGCGGCGAATATGAACAATATACTTTCCTGAACAGGTTTATCGGGCCGCAATGGTGGGCTGGATGTATGATGTACGGCTGTAACGTACTAATGACCCAACTGATGTGGTTTAAATCAGTCCGCAGGAATGTCCCGATCTCATGGGTGTTGTCAATCGTGGTAAATATTGGCATGTGGTTCGAGCGGTATGTTATTATCCAAATCTCACTTCAGCGCGACTTTTTACCGTCAAGCTGGTCGGTTTTCCATCCAACATGGGTGGATATGAGTGTGTTTATCGGGTCTATCGGGCTATTCTTCACTATGTTCCTGTTGTTTGTGCGGGTATTGCCGTCAATCGCCATGGCCGAAGTTAAGCTGATATTGAAGAGCTCGAGCGAGCAGGCCAAGAAGAAATTGCTTGCACATGGCGATCTTGATCCCGAACAAGTTGAATTCTATAAAGAATCATTGGTGAAGTTTGATAGCGTTGAAATAGCTAACTACCAAAAAGCATAAAAATGAGCAAAACCAAATATATTTTAGGCCTTTTTGAAGATCCTGATGAAATGATGCACGGGATCGACCTGCTGCAAAAGAACAGCGTACCTATTTACGATGTGTTCACCCCGATGCCTATACACGGCATTGAGCGGAAACTGGGCATTAAAGACTCGCGCCTGGGTTATGCCGCATTTATGTTCGGCTGCCTGGGGGGTACAACCATATTCAGCATGGCCTATTACATGCTGGTGCACGACTGGCCGATGAATATCGGCGGTAAACCGGCATTTGCCATCCCTGACTTTATCCCGATCACTTTCGAATGGACCGTATTGTTTACCGCCTTCGGGATGACGCTGACCTTTTTCTTCGCCACCCACCTGTTCCCCGGCCGCACGCCAAGGGTTATGGATTTGCGGGCTACTGACGACAGGTTTGTAATTGCCATCGACGCTAAAGGAAGCACACCACACGAGGATATTACTAAAATATTAAAAGACGCTGGCGCTGTGGAAGTAAAGCACAACGACAGGAAATATGTTAGCTATGAATAAAATAAAAATATTGGGCCCAATGGCTGTTGTTATCTCTGCTGCGGTAGTTATCTCGTCGTGCAAGGATAAAAGAAGTACCGGCTGGGAATACGCTCCCAATATGTACGAGCATATTGCATATGATCCGGATCAGAAGAACAACAACTTTAAAGATGGCAAAACCGCGCAATTACCACCGGCAGGTACTACCCCGGTTGGTTTTGTTCGTTTTGACTATCCGAATACCAAAGAGGGTTATGAGACGGCAGGCACTGAAGTAAAAAGCCCCTTGCCGCAAACCCCTGAAAATTTGGCCGAAGGACAGCAGCTTTTCGTCGCTTTTTGTTCACCCTGCCACGGCAAGGAAGGACAGGGCAACGGTTTGGTAGTAGCGCACGGCTTCCCTGCACCGCCATCGTATTCAAAGGGCAATTCGTCACGCGGCGGCGCAATGAAAGACCTTACCGACGGTAAAATTTATCATACAATTACTTATGGCGTGAATGCTATGGGTTCATACGCCTCGCAGCTCGACCCTACCGAACGCTGGAAAGTAATTATGTATGTTCACCATTTACAAACTTTATAAGCAGATTTTTTAAATGAAGACTTCTCATAGTTTCGACGAACAATTTCACTTCCAGGGCAAAGCCAAAACGTGGAGCCTGGTGCTGATAGTTATCGGTTTAATAGGTATACTGGGCGGATTTGCTTTGGGTTACGGGGAGCGTACTTTCGCAAACCTGTTACTAATGGGTTATTATTTTACCTGTGTTTGTATTTGCGGTGTCTTCTTTTGCGCCGTGCAATACGTTGCGCAGGCAGGCTGGTCAGCATCTATCTTAAGGATTCCGCAGGCATTCGGCAAAGCACTACCCGTGGCAGCGGTAATATTGCTGGCTATTATATTCCTTGGCTTATCCATCCACCACACCGGCATTAATGAGTATGGCAAGCAAACTGTGTTGCCCTACCTGTATAAAGGCTGGTCGTTGAGCGGCGTTACCACTAAAGGCGACCCCAATTATGACCATTTGATCGCTGCAAAATCCGGGTTTCTGAATGTTCCTTTTTTTGCCATACGGCTGGTGCTTTACCTGGTTAGCTACGCTATACTTGGCCGCCTGATTGTTAAATACTCTGAGAATGAAGATTCGTTAGGCGGTATGTTCAACTACAAAAAGAGCTTTAATGTATCGGTTATATTCCTGGTGGTGTTCGGTTTTACCATTCCTTTATTTGCTTTTGACACCATCATGTCGTTAGAGGCACAATGGTTTTCAACCATGTTCGGCTGGTATAATTTCGCTGCCCTTTGGGTTGGCGGACTGTCCGTTATTACCTATACCATAATTAAGCTGCGCGAAAATGGTTATGTACAATGGATCACTGAAGATCATTTGCATAACCTCGGCCAGTTGATCTTCGGCTTTTCCGTCTTCTGGACCTACCTGTGGTTTGCGCAATTCCTGCTTACCTGGTACGCAAATATTCCTGAAGAGGCTGCATATTTTTATCGCCGCTGGGAACCGCAGTTCATCTGGTGGTTTTGGTTGAACATTGTAATCAACTTCGGCGGGCCCTTGCTGGTGTTAATGTCGCGCGACTCCAAGCGGGCTGTAAAAGTACTCAAGGCGGCTTGCGTAATGCTTATCCTGGGCCATTGGCTGGATTACTGGCAAATGATTATGCCCGGCGCAACCGGCCCCCAGGCACATTGGTACAATGAGATCGGTCCGCTTGAAATAGCTATTTTCCTCGGTTTTGCAGGCTTGTTTATGTTTACCGTGCTTACCGCATTAAGTAAATTCAAATCGCTTATTCCGAAAAAGCATCCGCTGCTTGAGGAGAGCCTTCATCACCACATATAATAATTATTAAATTTGCAACAAACGAAAGAATACCAAACAAATATTAAAATGGGATTCAAAAAATTAATGACTTTTAAAAAAGCGCTTTCACTTTTCACAGCATTGACGCTTTTGGGTGTCAGCACCGCAATGGCACAGGATGCTGCCCCGGCAGCACCGGGCGCCTCCGCCGCTGATACCAGCGGTATGTGGACCGGCGTGATCTATTATACGCTTATTTTCCTGTCCGTTTGCTTTTGTATAGCCATCCTGGGCAAAGTATTGAAGGTTTACGACCTTTCCAGCAGAATGCAAGGCAAAAAAGGCATCAACTGGAATAATATAATGGGGATTTGCTGCCTGGTATTCCTGATTGCAGGGATGTACGGCGCATATTGGTCGTTAACTGTCCAGGGAAGCATGAAACTGCCTGTAGCAGCTTCGGCACACGGCGGCGACATTGACGATATGTTCAACCTGACTACGATCCTCACCCTTATCGTATTTGTGATAACCCAGGTATGTTTATTTGGTTTCATGTTTTATTACCGCGGTTCCGATAAACGTAAGGCTCACTATCTCCCGCATAACAATACCATCGAAAAAATATGGACCATTATCCCTGCGATCGTATTAACGGTATTGGTTGTATTCGGCTTTTTTACCTGGCAAAGTGTAATGGATTCAACCGAGCGCAAGGGCGACCTGAACATCGACATAACCGGTCACCAATTTGCCTGGGAGCTTCGTTATCCTGGCCCTGATGGAAAGCTTGGCTCAAAAAAATATACATTAACCACCCCCCTAAACAATTTGGGCGTTGATTTCAGCGATAAAAACAGCTGGGACGATATTCACGCAGATACCCTGGTATTACCGGTAAACCAGCCGATAAGATTAAATATTCATGCCCAGGACGTAATTCATAGTGTATTTATGCCGCATTTCCGCGTACAGCTGAACGCCGTGCCGGGACTGCCTACTTTCTTCAGGTTCACTCCTACTATCACAACCGCGCAAATGCGTACGGAGACTGATAATCCAAACTTTGAATACCTGCTTTATTGCAACAAAATATGCGGCGGCGCACATTACAACATGCAAAAAGTAGTGCGTGTAGTTTCGCGGGCCGAATACCAGGACTGGATTTCGCACCAGAAACCTTATTTAACGGATGCACTAAAAAAGCAATTAAAAATGGCGGCCGCAAAATCAGGCAAAGTCCAGGCATCATCAAATACGTTAGCGTTAAACAATTAATATAAAGATCAGCGATTATGTCAACATTAGCAGTTCACGATCACGGCGTAGTACATCACGAAGAAGGTCACGAACACCATCATAAAGCAACTTTCCTGAATACCTATGTATTCAGCCAGGATCATAAAATGATCGGTAAGCAATTCCTGATCACCGGTATCACCATGGCCTTCATCGGGATGAGCTTATCCCTTTTATTCAGGATTCAGCTCGCTTATCCCGATAAAACTTTTCCAATACTGGAAACTTTGTTAGGGCGCTTTGCCCCTGGCGGCCGTTTAAGCCCCGATTTCTACATGTCACTGGTTACCATACACGGTACTATCATGGTATTCTTCGTACTTACTGCGGGTTTGAGCGGTACATTTGCCAATTTACTTATTCCATTACAGATTGGCGCGCGCGATATGGCCTCGCCGTTTGTAAATATGCTATCGTATTGGTTCTTCTTAATGGCCAGCATCGTCCTTTTGTCGTCCTTCTTTGTTCAAAAAGGGCCGGCAAGCGGGGGCTGGACGATTTATCCGCCATTATCCGCATTACCTAACGCGATGCCCGGCTCCGCCGAAGGTATGACCTTATGGCTTATCAGTATGGTATTGTTTGTGGGTTCGTCGCTTATGGGTGGTATCAACTATATCAGTACCGTGCTAAACATGCGTACAAAAGGCATGGACCTTTGGAAAATGCCCTTAACCGTATGGGCTTTATTCCTTACCGCTGTTTTAGGCGTGCTTTCGTTCCCGGTACTGGTGGCAGGTTTAGTATTGCTGATCTTCGACCGCAGCTTTGGCACCAGCTTTTATCTTTCTGATATTGTACTCGGCGGTACCGTCCAGCCCTTTGAAGGCGGCAGCCCGATACTGTTTGAACACTTATTCTGGTTCCTCGGTCACCCCGAAGTTTATATCATCATTATGCCGGCAATGGGTATTTCGTCCGAAATACTTGCCGTTAACTCGCGCAAGCCTATATTTGGTTACCACGCGATGGTGTACTCACTCATCGGCATCGCTGTTCTTTCGTTTATCGTTTGGGGCCACCACATGTTCGTCACGGGGATGAATCCATTCCTCGGCGGCGTGTTTATGATCACAACATTGATCATTGCGGTCCCCTCGGCGGTCAAAACGTTTAACTGGCTCGCCACGTTGTGGCGGGGTAATATCCGGTTTACCCCGGGTATGCTGTTCGCCATCGGTATTGTGTCGTTCTTCATCTCGGGCGGGTTAACCGGTATATTCCTGGGTAACTCCGCATTGGATATCACGCTGCACGATTCTTACTTCGTTGTTGCACACTTCCACCTGGTTATGGGTTCGGCGGCGATATTTGGTATGCTCGCCGGGGTATATCACTGGTTCCCGAAATTTTTCCGCCGGATGATGGACGAGCGCTTAGGCTACCTCCATTTCTGGATAACTTTCATCGGCGCTTACCTGGTGTTCTTCCCGATGCACTTTATGGGCCTTGACGGCGTTCCGCGTCGTTATTACGCCTTAACAGCATTCCCATCATTCAACAGGTGGTTAACGGTAAATACATTTATCACCTGGGCGGCCTTTATGGCTGGCGCGGCGCAGGTAGCGTTCCTGTTTAACTTTATTCACTCGATATTCTGGGGTAAAAAGACGGTTCAAAATCCATGGAAATCAAATACGCTTGAATGGGATGCGCCAATAGAACACCACCATGGTAACTGGGTAGGCGAATTGCCAACAGTTTACCGCTGGCCTTATGATTACAGCAAACCCGGCCACGATGAGGATTTTATCCCGCAAACCGTGCCCTACTCGCAAACCATGAGCTCAAATCTTCCGCACGATTTTGAAGACAATCCGAAAGGATTAGAAGAATACAATACCTGGGTAAGCACCCAAAAGGCTAACGAACCTATAAAGTAAGTCGAAAGTCTGAAGTCCTGGGTCTTAAGTCAAAAGTATCTATGGATACTTGCTTAAGGTTCAGGACTTATTTTTAAACATTGATCTTTAAATAAGCTTTGTCAAAAGTCTGTTTTTTGACTTAAGACTCAAGAATAGTCTAAAATAAGCGTTTTATGATTCGGCGGAAATAACGTTAATAAATTAAATTGAATTTAACCGCAGAGAACGCTGAGAAGGCACAGAGAACACAGAGAAAAAAAATGAAAGACTATTAAAGCTTTGTGGCCTCTGTGTCTTCCTCTTTGTGCTCTCTGTGGTAAAATCTGGCATTGTTTAGTTATATAGAAGAGACTTAAGACTTTCAAACTGGCTTAAGCTTTAAAAAAATGAGTACATCCGCATCGAAAATCAGGTTTCAGAAATTTAACCTCATTACCATTTTCCTGCTTTTTGCGGTAATACTCGCCGGTGCAATTGTGAGGGCCAGCGGTTCCGGAATGGGATGCCCGGATTGGCCCAAATGTTTCGGCCGATACATCCCTCCAATCAATAGCTCACAGCTTCCAAAGGATTATAAACCCAAATATGTTGCCGGTCGGAAGCAAAAAAACCTGGAATTTGCAAAAACACTCGATTTATTCGGCTATGCAGACCTGGCCCGGAAGATTCGTGATGACAAATCTATTTTGGTGCCCGAGGAATTTAATGCTGCCAAAACCTGGACGGAATATCTAAACAGGCTTACCGGGGCAGTTGCGGGCGTCTTTATGGTGCTGCTCGCCATTTTTGCGTTCAGCTACCGGGACGAGCGCAAACTGATACCATTTTTGTGCATTCTTAACCTGGTGCTGGTTGGTTTCCAGGGCTGGCTGGGTTCAATCGTCGTATCTACCAACCTTGTGCCATGGATAGTGACCGTACATATGCTGCTGGCGCTGGGCATCGTGGCAATAAGTATAGTAACTTACCATCTTGCTAAAACTTACGGTAAACATAAATTGCACACAGGCGGCATAACCCATGTAGTAATGCTGATGTGTTTGATTATTTCTATCGTGCAGATCATCTTCGGCACAGGGGTAAGGGAAAAAATTGACGCGGTTGCCAGCCACCTGCAGGGCGGGTACCGGGAAGACTGGATAAACAATGCGGGGACAATATTTTTTCAGCACCAGGATATCGCTATTCTTGTGGTGTTGGGGAATATTGTTTTGTTTGCGTTGATACGTTATGGCTTTACCCGGCATTCGGTGCAGCAGCAAACCATGAGCTTTGTTTTCCTCGTGATCATGCTGCAGGTGGTTACCGGAGTGTTGCTGAAATACTGGGCGTTGCCGCCGTACGCGCAGGCAATGCACATTTTGCTGGCCAGTTTTATTTTCGGCGCGCAATTTTACCTGATGCTCAACTTGTACACTTCGGCTAAAAAACAGGAGGTGCGCAAATGAAGTGGAGCGATTTCTCGAAACTGATCAAGTTGAGGCTTACCTTCCTGGTGGTGTTTTCGGCATCCATATCTTTCCTGATCGGCAGCAGGGTGAACGGCGAGATCATCTGGTTAAACTGGGGGAAACTCATTGTCGGTGGTTTTTTGGTTACCGCGGCGGCCAACTGCTTTAACGAGATCATCGAGAAGGATTATGATAAACTGATGCGCCGCACTATGGACCGCCCTATACCGGCGGGCCGCATGAATACCGGGCAGGCTTTGGTGCTGGGCCTGGGCATGGGTATGGCAGGCACCTACCTTTTAGGCAGCCTTAACCTGCAAACCGGCTTGCTATCAGTATTCTCAATATTGCTTTATGCTTTTGCCTATACGCCGATGAAGCGTAAATCGCCGATAGCCGTATTTATCGGCGCCATACCGGGCGCGTTGCCGCCGCTGATCGGTTATGTAGCCGCGCACGAAAAGATCGACCAAATTGCGCTGATTTTGTTCGGTATCCAGTTTGTGTGGCAGTTCCCTCATTTTTGGGCCATTGCCTGGGTGCTTGATGATGACTATAAACTGGCCGGCTTCAGGCTGCTGCCCTCTGGGAAAAGAAACTTAACCAGTGCTATAATTACATTTATATTTACACTTATTTTGATACCCGTTAGCCTGCTGCCAACCTGGTACCATTTTGGGGGCTATTATGTGGGCGGGGTTTCGTTATTATTGAGCCTGGCATTTTTATACCTGGCATTTATGCTGTTACGCACGCTGCAGATCGGGTCGGCAAAAAAACTGATGTACGGTTCGTTTATTTACCTGCCGGTAGTACAGTTAATGTTTTTATTTGATTTTATAGGAAAGGGGAAATGATGGCGCCAACACAACAGGAAGACAGGGTTAACTACGGTGCGAAAAAATTCAGCATGTGGATATTCATATTCACCTCGTTCATGCTTTTTGCTGCCCTCACCAGCGCGTTTATTGTTTACAGCGGCGGTAAGGGCCACGGGTTGAACGTGATGATGCCGCGTGCGTTTATGTACAGCACGATGGTGATCATCATCAGCAGTATGACCTTGTTTTTAGCCTCAAGGGCGGCAAAGCAGTCGCAGCCGGAAAAACAGCGCTTGTTTTTATGGCTGACATTTTTTTTGGGGATCGCTTTTTTTGTGATACAGATATATGCCTGGTATGTTTTGACCTACAAAATGGGCATCTATTTTAGCTTTAACCCAAATGCCTCGCAATCCTTCATTTATGTCTTCAGCGGGATGCATTTGCTGCACATTATTGCGGCTTTACTGGTGCTGTTGCGGACTATAATAAGCACCTATCGCAATACCACACAGGCAAAGAATTTATTCAAGATGGAAATGACCTCGATTTTTTGGCATTTTCTCGATATTATATGGATTTATCTGTATGTTTTTTTACTTTTGAACCAATATTAATTGATTTGAAGATGCGGCAATTTGAAGATTTGAAGATGGGAACAATGATCAGAATATGCGGGATCATCAAATCGTCAAATTTTCAAATCATCAAATCATCAAATCATCAAATCATCAAATTTTCAAATCACTATAAATGAGTACAGCAGTAGCAGAGCACGTTGATGAGGTAAAAACAACCCCATGGTCGGGCGGAAGGTCGCCCTTTAACGTTGAATACGGTAAAATGATGATGTGGTTTTTCCTCTTGTCGGATGCCTTTACATTTTCAACTTTACTGATATCTTATGGCGCTTTACGTTTTAGTGCGCCTACCTGGCCAGCTCCTTCACTGGTATTTCAGTCATTCCCCGGACTTATTGAGCATGGAGCTCCGTTGGTGTTTGTGGGAATGATGACGTTCATCCTCATTATGAGTTCGGTAACCATGGTGCTTGCTGTTGAAGCAGGTCATCGCAACGCAAAAAGGGAAGTGGTGACTTGGATGTTATTTACGATTTTGGGCGGTTTGATGTTTTTAAGCTGCCAGGCGATGGAATGGACACATTTGCACAGCGAAGGCTTTTGGTGGGGGCATATTCCCGTAAAAGAAACAATGAATGAGTTTTTCCCCAAAGTCAACAATATTGCGGTGCCGGATGCTCAGCAGGCTATGACCTCGCATCAGTTTGCTAACCTGTTTTTTACGATTACAGGCTTTCACGGGTTCCACGTTTTTTCCGGTGTCATCATCAACATCATCATTACCATAAATGTATTAGTAGGTACCTATGCCAAACGCGGTAGCTACCTGATGGTTGAAAAGGTTGGCCTGTACTGGCACTTTGTAGACTTGGTGTGGGTGTTTGTATTTACTTTCTTTTATTTAGTTTGATAATTTAACCTATTACGATATGTCATCAGAAACTACAGATACTCATGCAGAGCACGCTGAACACGGCGAGCATGAGGGTATGGACAAAAAAAGGATTTGGAAGATATTCTGGATCCTGGCCGGCATTACTACCGTTGAATTTATCATCGCGTTGGGTATTGCACCTCATTTGAAGGGCACCGCTCATGCATTTATAAATCCGGTGTACATTATACTTACCTTGTGTAAAGCTTATTTCATTGTTGCGTTTTTTATGCACTTAAAATTTGAAAAAGCCGGGCTCATTATGGCGATCATCGTGCCTATCCTTTTTATTATCGGTTTGATATTGGTATTGACAAACGAAAGCCACTATTGGATTGATTTGAGGCTGTAATGAAACGGGCCCGCATACTAAAAAAAATTGTGATCCTGGTAGTTGTATTAGCGCTGCCAGGATTTTTATATTATTTATTGATGGTTGAGGGGAAAAACAGGTATTTCCCGCTGTCCAAATTCGGACCAAAAAAGCTGGCTAAAACTACACACGTGGATCACGGAAAAGATGTGCCGGACACGATCTTTCACACGCTTTCCGATTTTAAACTGACCGATCAAAACGGCAAGCCGGTGTCATTAAAAACATTCGACAAAAAAATATTTGTCGCCTGCTTTTTTTATACCAACTGCCCGAACGTTTGCGGTCAAATGCTGAAAAACTTAAACCAGGTGGCGGCAAATTATGCCAAAAACCCAATGGTTGAATTTGTATCGATAACGGTTGACCCTGCAAGGGACTCGGTAGGCACACTCAGAAAATACGTTGAAAATTTGAAGCCGGCTTCAAAACAATGGTTTTTCCTGACCGGCGATACCAGCACCATTTACAACCTTGCCCGCAAAGGTTTTTTGGTAAATGCGCTGCAAAGGGGCAAGGATGATTTTATCTACGATGATAAAGTGATGTTGATTGACCAGGAAAAAAGGATCAGGGGCTATTACACCGGCGCCTCGGCCACTGATGTTGACCGGCTGAATGATGAAATAAAAGTTTTAATATCTGAAGAATTAATGAAAGACACACCTGAGTATTGAGAATCAAGAGTCAAGAACCAAGAGTCAAGAGAAAAAGACTTCTGGTTCTTGACTCTTGATTCTTGGTTCTTGACTCTTGAATCAAAAAAAATGACCGATAAATTTATATTCCGCTTTGTTGCAGCAGTGTCTGTATTTGTATTTGTGGTGGTGCTGGTATTAAACCGCAGGCTTATCCCGGCGCCGGCGCAAATGCCCTCATTCGTTATTTATTTGCCAAAACTAAATGCTTTATTGAATGGCGCCTGCAGTGTATTGTTGCTGCTATCGCTCTATTTTATCAAACAAAAGAAAATAACCATACACAAACGCATCAACATTCTGGCATTCTGCCTGTCGTCGTTATTCCTGGTGTCTTATATCCTGTTTCATTACTTCGCACCTGAAACTATGTACGGCGACCTTAATGGCGACCATGTGTTATCGCCATCGGAAATTGAAGCCGCCGGTAGTATCAGGTATGTATATTATGTGATTCTTACTTCCCATATCATACTTGCTGCGGTGGTTTTACCGCTTATCCTTTTAAGCTTTTACCGCGGCCTGCAAATGCAGGTAGAAAAACACAAAAAACTGGTGCGCTGGTCATACCCTATCTGGCTGTATGTTACCGTTACCGGTGTTGTGGTTTATTTGATGATATCGCCGTATTATCATTTTTAAGGGTGTTGTAAGGTTGAAATGTTGGAAAGTTGTAATGTTAAAAAAAGCAATTTGGATCAAACAAACTGCCAAACCCAGGAAACCTTACAACATTTCAACATTCCAACATTCCAACAAATTTTCGCTAACTTTGTCCTCATGAAAACAAGCTTGAAAATTTTATTAGTACTGCTAATATTGGGCTTGACAACAGTGAGTGTGATACCTGCTTTTGCCCAGTGCGCTCAATGCGCAGCAGCCGTAAAAACCAATGCCGCCAATGGATCAGTAACTGCAAAAGGACTGAACGACGGTATCTATGTTTTACTTTGCGCACCCTACCTTGCTGTTGCAATAGGCGGCTTTGTTTGGTATAAAAAATACAAACGTAAAGACGTTAACCTGGAAGTGCACAGCGAAAAGCTGCATTTAAATTAAGCGCTGTAATTTTTGTCGGCCCCCAATTAAGATACTTTATGGCACAAACTCCAAAATTATGGGCAATGCTGCATTGTAAATGCCCGCGCTGCCGCAGGGGCGACATGTTTACAGGCGGAGTTTATAATTTTGGCTCAAACAAAATATTGGACAAATGCCCGCACTGCGATTTGCGGTACGAGATTGAACCCGGTTACTTTTACGCCGCCATGTATATAAGCTATGCATTTAATGTTGGCGAGGGGCTTTTTTTGGGATTAACGACGTATATCCTTACCCGCAATTCCACCTCACCATGGTTGTATATCGGTGTAATATTGGGTGGGTGCTTCATCCTGGCGCCCCTTAACTTCAGGTATGCCCGCGTTGTGCTATTATATTGGCTATCACCGAAAATAAATTACCAGCCCCATTTAGATAGAGATGATCCGGCAGTCCTCCTTTGATTTTTTAAAAGAACTGGTTGAAAATAATAACCGCGAGTGGTTTATGGCGAACAAGGATCGCTATGAAGCGGCCAGGGAAAACGTAATTGACTTTACCGCCGACTGGCTAAAGCAGATGCACGCAATAGACCCAAGCATTGACGAAAGCCTGGATGCAAAAAAATGTGTTATGCGCATTTACCGCGATATCCGGTTCCGCAAAGATAAAACCCCTTATAAAAATAATTTTGGTATCAGCATACCAACCAAAGGCTTGAAATTGGGCAGGGCTGAGTATTACCTGCAAATAAGCCCGGGTAATTCCTTTATCGCGGGCGGCTACTGGATGCCCGAAACCGACCACCTGAAAGCCATCCGGCAGGAAATTGATTACAATGCCAACGATTTAAAAAAGATAATCGACGCCCCTGAATTCATCCGTCTTTTCGGCGAATTCAGGAAGCAGGAACAATTAAAAAACATCCCCAGGGAATATGCCCCTGACAATGAAAATATAGATCTGCTCAAGCTGAAAAGTTTTGTTGCCTTCAGGCAATTGAGTGACGCGGAATTGATGCAGCCCGACGCTGTTGCAGCGGTGACCACTATTTGCAGCAAAATTCAACCGCTCAATCTTTTTTTAAACAATGCACTTTCGTAACCCAATACATATCCTGAAATGAAAACCAAATATTTTTTTCTTGCCGCGGGCATTTGCCTGGCTTTAAACTCCTGCGTGGTATTGTCGCCCAAAAAATACCATGCCTTATTAAATGAACGCGACTCACTGGCCACCCGTACCGGGGCGCTGGAAGATACGGTTGCCAAACTCCGTGCCGATACCATGCGGCTGCACCACCAGATTGCCGACCTGACCAATACGTACAATACTTTGAACAGCAATTACAGTGCACTTAACGATAAGTATGGCGCACTTAACAACAACCTCACCACCACTTCCGGCAAGGTGACCCAGCTTTCAGCCGATCTGAAGAAACGCGAAGAACGTTTAAAGGAAGTTGAAGATGCCCTGCACCGCCGCGACGAGGCCTCGGCAGCGCTGCGTGATAAATTGCAGCAAGCTTTACTCGGCTTTCAAAACAGCGGCTTAACAGTTACCATTAAGGATGGCAAGGTATATGTTTCCCTGGCCGACAAATTGCTTTTCCCATCCGGCAGTATCATCATTAACGAAAACGGCAAACTGGCCTTGCAGCAATTAGCCGCCGTACTAAACAAAGAGCCCGAAATAAACATTGCCGTTGAAGGCCATACTGATGATAAAAAGGTGATAAACCTGGGCCAGATAAAAGACAACTGGGACTTAAGCGTGCTGCGCGCCACCTCGGTATGCCGCTATCTTACTGAAACTGAAAACATCGACCCGCATCGCCTCACCGCTACCGGCAAAAGTCAGTACCAGCCGGTTGACCCAACAGACACGAATGATGCCCGCGCTAAAAACCGTCGTATTGAAATTGTGCTGACGCCGAAGCTGGATGAATTGTACAATTTGATAAAGTCTTGACCGTTGATTGAGCTGATTAGACTGATTTTCCTGATGTCGCTTTTTAGTCAACTGAATCAAGAAAATCAGCTTAACCGTTGATTAAGCTGATGTCGCTTTTAAGGTCAGCTGAATCAGGAAAATCAGCTTAATCAACGGTTCAGACAGTTTGCATCAGCGTATTAAAGATCACAAACCGGTCTTTAAACTCGTTATTATGCATCGCTTGCAACTGGTGGAGGTGATTTGAATAAAACCTGCCGAATTCGTCCATGTTGTCGGCGTTGTATTGGATGCAGTAAGTTACCCCCTCGTTGGGCGAATCGATAACATTTAATATCTGGTACGATTTAAAATGGCCAGTTTCCATTACTTTGGGTATATACACCTCCTGCATCCATTTCAGCCACTGCTGGTGCACGGACTCTTCTACAATTACGGTATCGTTGAATATGATCATGACGGCAAAGTTAGTTGATTAGTTGTAAAGGTTGTAACGAGTTGTAAGGGTTACCATGGCAGACGCATTAAAATAGCTTTAGGCTTATTTGCCATGTAAAGCTTAGATTTTTAACCACAAAGGGCACAAAGATTTCGCAAAGAGCACAAAGATTTCGCAAAGAGCACAAAGATTTCGCAAAGAGCACAAAGCTAAGCACTTTGCGACCTTCGCGGTTTTCTCTTTGAGTCCTTTGCGGTTAAGATTATACATCATAAAAGTAAAGGGTAATTTATTCAGGATAATTCTATCAAAATAATTTTTAATGCGTTTGCCCTGTAAGGGTTGCAACTTCTACAACCTGTACAACCTGTACAACTCGTTACAACCTTTACAACTAAGAAGAAGTATCCTTATCTCCGCGAAGAACCCTGAAACGCTTGCGGGCCTCGTTTATCCAAAGGCTGCCGGCATAATCGGTGATGATCTTTTGATAATAGGTTTTTGCCTGTTCCTTATCATTCAGCTGGTTTTCATAAATATCGCCGAGCATAAAAACAGCATCATCTGCCCAAAGTCCCGAACTGTATTCCTGGGCTATCTTTTTCAAAAAAATAACGGCATCCGGGTAATTTTTTTGCTGGATCAGGATGCGCGCTTTAGCCATCAGTATACCATCGGCCATGGAATTATCGGGATATTTTTGGTCGATGCTATCCAGCGTGATCAAAGCTTTGTCGGGCTGTTCTGCAAAGATGAGCAGATCGGCCCGTGCGTACATTTTCAGCGCCGCGCCGGTACTATCGGCAACAATGTTATCCGAGATCAGCAATGATAAATTCAGCGCGTCATTGGCTATCAGTTCCGAAGTTGCCGCTTTCAGCACATCCAGCTGGCCTTTGGCCCATTTAAAATCGCCGGTATAATAGGCCAGCTTGGCATTGCGGTATTTGGCATCCTGGCCGATGGCCGTGTTGGAGTAATCAATTTCTACCTGGCTATACAGCAAAGTGGCGTCCCATGGTTTGTTATTTAAAAGCGAGATATCGCCCAGGTCGAGCTTACAGGACGCCAGCAACGAGGGTTTAATGCCCGGTAAGGCAACAACTTCTTCCAGCAGCTTTTGCGCATCGGCAAGCTTATGCAGTTTAAAGGCCTCAAGGTTGGCCAGTTTTTGCATGGCGAAAGCTGTGTTGCTATTTTTGCCGAACTCGGCCAACAGATCATTGTAATCCTTTTCCAGGCTAAGCAGATCATCCGTGGTGTATTTGCCCGATGTCACTTTCAGGTTTTTAGCGCCGATTAATTCTATCTTGGCCGAGATATAGTACGGCGAATCCTTGCCCTTGCTGATCAGGTATTCATATCCCCGGATTGCCTCGTCATAAGCTTCGTCCGAAACCAGCGTCGAGCATAATTCAAAAACACTGCTGCCATCATCATTCTGGCGGCGGCTCAACGCAAGCGACTGATTCAACGCCTGGTCAAACTGCTTTTGCTGCAGGTATTGCCAGGTAAGCATTTCGGGGTAAAGGGCTTGCTGCGGGTCTTTCTGTATCCTCTTCAACAAAGCCATCCGGAGCATGTCATAGTCGGCAGGCCCGTCATACAATCCAGACAGTGCGTTCTCGGCCTGGCTCAAAAACGCCGGGTTCACCGGCAAAAAATTCAAATATTCTTCGGTTAAGGCAGGTTTATCTCTTTTATACCGGTAAAGATTGATTAATTCGTAAGAGAACAGGGTCTCGTTATTCAGCAATTTACGTCCCTGCTCAAATATTTTTATCGCATAGTCAATATTGGCATTCTGATAAAATTGAGCGGCGAGCATGGCGATCTGGCCTTGATCGGCGGGCAGATTTTTGATCATATCGTCGTACAACGCGTTCGCCTTGTCAACAGCGCCCTGTTGGGTATAGGCGGTTCCAAGTGTAATAACATATTGCTGATCACCCGGGTGTTTCCGGATCATTTTTTTTGCCAGGCTTTCGGCATCATCAAATTTTTTGAGCTCCAGCATCAAATTTATGTAGGCGCTGAAATATTGCTCGTTATCCTGTTTGTACAGCTTTTGGTAAATGTCGAGCGCCTTTTGTTCCTCGCCGTTGGCGGCAAATTGTTTGGCCAGCAGCAAATCACTATCCTGCGCCAGCACGCCGGAAATAAAAGAAATCGTCAAACAAAAACAAACCAATAATCTTTTCATTCGTTCAAAAATAGCGATTTAATGACAAGAATTTTTGCGATGTACACTTTTAAGAAGAATGCACTTTTGTAAACTAAAATATTTAAAATTGAATATCATTTGTAAACTGTTACATTGGACTTTATACTTCTACGCCGGGCCGCAACGTTAATACCGGACTATCTTTATAACGCGGCCAACGGGTAAAATTATGGTGACAGTGAAAAATGATTAAGTTTATTATCTAATTTAACCTGATTAAACGACTAATTGTAAGCCAATGCCAAGGTATTTTCGGATACTTATTTTTGCCGCCTTCGCCGGGATGTTTTTTGCCTGCAACCCGCATAAAACCAGCCAAATACCTGTTTCCGATTTTTTTAAGATCGCCGATAAAAGCACGTTCAGGATCTCGCCTGACGGCAAGTATATTTCATATTTAAAAGCTTATAATAAAAAAGAGAACCTTTTTATTAAGTCGCTGGTCGACGGGAAAGAACAGGCAGCTACGTCGTTCACCGATTACCCGGTACGCGGCGACTATTTTTGGACATATAACAACCAGATCGTTTTTTTTCAGGATCTGATTGGCGATGATGTGTTGAAGCTTTATACGCTTGACGTGCCGGGCATGTCGGTTAAAAATATACTTTCACAAACTAAAGTACGTATCGCGCTGCTCAACCGCAACAAACAGGAGCCTGATGTAATTACCATCAGGATGAACAAACGCGATCCGGCTAATTTTGATATTTACCGGTTGAATATCCGGACCGGCGGGTTAACCCCCTACCTGGTAAACCCCGGGAATTTAACAGAATGGTATCCCGATGCTGACGGCAAGATCAGGCTGGTCACTTCATCGGATGGCGTAAACAAAACCATATTATTCCGCCCGAAGGAAAGTGCGCCATTCAGGCCGATCATTGAAAATAATTTCAAAACATCCGTAAGGCCGATTGCTTTTACAGGCGAAAAAAATAATTTCTACGCATTATCAAACGTCGACCGGGATAAAACGGCGCTTGTTGAAATTAATGCTGAAAATGGCAAGGAAACCAAAATAGTATATGCCTGCACCAATGCCGATATACAGGATGTTGATTACACCAGGAATAAGAACCGGCTGGAACTGGCACGCTGGGAAGCTGCAAAACCCCAAAAGCATTTTTTGGACCAGAGCATCAAAAATATTTACGACAAGGTTTCCTCGCAGTTCAAGGGAAACGTGGTGAATATAATTGACCGGGATAGCGCCGAAAATAAATTTATCATCAACATCTACACCGACAAAAATCCTGGTGAATATTACTTGTATGAAAACACTACAGGCAAGCTAAGCAAGCTGGGCGACATCAACTCGAGCATAAAACCCGAACAATTGTGTACCATGCAACCGGTAAGTTTCAAGGCGAGCGACGGGATGGTCATAAACGGATATCTTACTTTGCCTAAGGGTTCAAAAACGACCGATTTGCCAGTGGTGATCATGCCTCACGACGGCCCCTTTAACCAAAGCTTCTGGTGGGGATATTATCCTGAAGTACAGTTTTTAACTAACCGCGGATATGCCGTCTTCCAGATCAATTTCAGGGGCTCAACAGGTTACGGTAAGGCCTTTCACAACGCCGGATTCAAAGAAGTGGGTGGTAAAATTCAACAAGATATAACCGACGGGGTACATTGGCTTATCAGGAACAAAACAGCCGACCCTAAAAGAATAGCCATATTCGGCGCAGGTTTCGGGGGATTTTCTGCCCTGTATGGTGTGTCGTTTCACCCACAACTGTATAATTGCGCTATTGTACAACATTCATTGATCAACTTTTTCACCTACATAAAAGATGCGCCGCCATTCTACAAACCTTCGGTGAAAATGATGTACGAAATGGTTGGCGACCCGGAAACAGATGCAAGCCAGTTACGCGCAATCTCGCCGGTTTTCCATACCGATAAAATAAAAGCGCCGCTGCTCATTTTCCAGGGCGCCAAAGATGATCGTGCCAATATAAGCGAACTAAACCAGTTCGTGCGCGAATTGCAAAAGCAAAATGGTAACGAAAACGCTAAATACTTCTTAAAATCTAATGAGCGAACCGTTTTCAGAAGCCAGGATAACAGAATGGAGATGTATACCCAGATAGAAAAATTTCTTGATAAAAATATGCGGGTTAACGAGTAAACCCTTTGATGAAAAAACCAATCAACATCTACCGGAAGAACTTTTCGCTGATCATCGCCTTCCTCATCCTGATATCGGTAGTTTTTGTAGTTGCCCTTTTTGTCTCTTACGAGCTTAATGCCAGGTATGTTGAGAATGAGTTCGATTCGAAAAAAGTTGATGTTTGGGAACAAACCATTAAGCCCTATAACGATCTTGTTCAAAATAATATCCCTGAGATCACATCATACCAGGGCTTTTTAGATTCGGCATCAGCCGCGAAATATGCCGATTCCGTTTTTATCAAATATCCTTTTGTAACGAAGATCGTTTTTTATGACGCTACGATCAGCAGCCAAAAAAATAGCACGGTATTCATTAATAACCTTGGCATATCTATCAACGCCATGTACCAATACAAGCCCGCGGGAGGGAAAGTTAACGGCTTGCGGATATGGAATACAAAAAATGAAGATGATTTTAAACAAATGGCTGTTAAGCTGAGCGATTATATCGCCTTCGCCGATACGTCAAAAGCCTACAGCCAGGACGATATTTTCAATACTTTTTATGATATCAGGGCGCAAAAGATCAGTTATTCAAATATTTTGCGTCGCGAAGATCTCAAGACTTACCATGAATTAAGTCAGCACAGCAATCCTTCTTCGTATTACAAACAAAATATACTGACTTTTTTTCTCGACCCGCATCGGCTCAAGGTTAGAAACATTCACCGGGAGCTTTATCAAAACGTAAGCGTACAACCCTTTGTTTACGACCCTGTGGACGCAGGTAATGATAACATCGTAACCGAGGCCGGCCTCACCGGGGCCTTCGCTGATTTTAAGTTATACTTTAGTTCAGCCAAGAACTTCCTGCAAACCGAAACAAACCGGCGGTTTATGCCGATTGCCGCGTTGGTACTGATCACTTACTTTTTCCTGATGCTGATCGGCTGGCTCATCTATCGAAACCTGGACACCAACATCAAACTGTTTAAACTTCAGTACGACTTTATTAATAATTTCACGCATGAGTTTAAAACCCCCGTAAGCGTTATTAAGATCGCCGGTTCAAACCTTAGCGCCGAGGGTGGCTTAAGCGAGCGGCAGCGCAAGCAATATGGCAGGATATTAAATGAAGAAGCCGATAAGCTTAACGACCTGATGAACAAACTTTTATCGTTCACACAGCTCGAAAACAAGTCAATAGATATTAAAAAAGAAGAAATTGACGTTAATGCCTTTGTGCACAGGTATAAAGAGACCTTTAGAATAAAATATCCTGATTTTAAAATAAGCTGCGACGTACACAAAATAAGCTCATTTTATTCCGATCCGGTACTTTTGGGCAGCGTTTTTCAAAACCTTATTGAAAATGCGTACAAATACTCCCATCCGGAAAAAAAAGAGCTGCATATCAGCGTTTACCCGGAAAAACGTCACATTGTTTTTTCATTTGCGGATAAAGGCATAGGAATACCCAGGGGCGAACTGGATAACATATTTAAAAAGTTCTACCGTTTAGAGAATAAGTATAATCAAACCGGTAGCGTCGGTCTTGGTTTGGCGTTTTGCAAAGAACTGGTTAACTTTATGAACGGTGATATAATAGTTAATAGTAAAGTAAATGAAGGTTCGGAATTCAAAGTGATCCTTCCATATGAAAAATTGAATTATGAATAAAGAGATCAAAATTGCGCTGGTTGAAGACGATGAAAACCTGCGTTTCCTGGTTGCCGAGCGGTTGCAGTCAGAGGGGTATAAAGTCCTTGAGGCAAGTAATGGCCACGATGCGGAAAAAATAATTTTAGACGAGCAGCCCGGCGTTGTGTTATTGGACTGGATGCTTCCGGGGCAGCAAGGCTCGGAGGTTTGTACAAATATCCGGAACAAGGGTTACGAGGGCCCGGTGATTATGACGACGGCCAAGGGACAGGACATCGACAAGATTGAGGCTTATCATTTTGGCGTATCGGATTATATTATCAAGCCGTTCAATATGGATGTTTTGGTAGCGATGATCGACAGCAAGATCAAATTTTCGCTTAATACGGATAAATCCGAGTCGTACAAATTTGCCAATATGGAACACCTGCCCAATACGCACCTGCTGATACGTGATGGCCGTAAAGTTGAGCTGACGATACTGGAGAACCGCATTTTACTTTACTTTCTGAAAAACAAAAATAAAGTGATCAACCGCGAAGAGCTGATGATGGAGGTTTGGGGCTACAACGCCGACGTTAACACCCGCACGCTGGATATGCACATTGTAAGGCTGCGCAAAAAGATAGAAACCAATGCCGATTCGCCCCAGTTTTTGCAGACCGTTAGAGGGATTGGATATAAGTTTGTGTACGCGGGGTAATGGTCTTTGGGCGGCAGCTTTGCGGGGGAGCATTTCCATGCCTCCAGGGGGGCGATATTAATAGTTGCCGTCTTTGATAGGCTTGGCGTATAAAAAAAGAAACTGCCTACGCCTTTGGCAATTCCGCTAAAACAGTCCTCCCGCCTTTTACCACCTGGCCCAGTTCAACCTTAATGGTTGAGCCCAGCGGCAAAAAGACGTCCACCCGGGAGCCAAATTTAATAAAGCCGAACTGCTGGCCCTGCTCAACTTTGTCGCCTTCCTTTACATACCATACAATGCGGCGGGCCAACGCACCGGCGATCTGGCGGAAAAGGATTGGCGTACCGGCCTTGTTCTCAATAACGATGGTCGTACGCTCGTTTTCGGTGGATGATTTGGGATGCCAGGCTACCAGGTACTTACCGGGGTTATATTTAAAATATTTTACCACGCCGCCTATTGGGTTACGGTTTACGTGCACATTTACCGGCGACATAAACACCGACAGTTGTATCCTTTTATCCTTTAAATATTCTGTTTCGGTAGCTTCTTCAATCACTACCACCTTACCGTCGGCCGGGCACAGCACTTGCTTTTCGTTAGCGGTTACCGCAACCTTCGGGCTGCGGAAAAACTGCACAATGATCACAAAAAGCGCAAATGACAGGATGTAAATTATCCATTTTAAAACATGCGCCCCGGGGATATAAAAATCTATCGCGGCATTCAGCACAAAAATAAACAGCACGCACAGCGCGATAGAGGTATAGCCTTCTTTATGGACGGTCATTGAGTTTATAATTTTTTTGCAAAGGTAGGGAAATAGTCCGAATCCCGATAGCTATCGGGACGGGAAAGTCCGAAAAGCCGGTAGTGTCTTAGTTTGAATTTAACTGGTTTTTGACGTATTATTACATTTCAATTTAGCATGGCATGGATACCACTTTTTATTTATCCTTATTTCAGCAAGCCATTGATAAACTTGACAAAAGACTATTGAATCAAAAGCAACTGCAAGCGGAAACGGGCGTTTGGTTAGACTCAGTCGTTTTAAGATTCCACAAACAGCATTGGGCAAATAACCCGGGTGAAAAACCCCAAACCGGCCCTGCGATTTTTTTTTCTATCTGGATTAGTATTGCCGGTATCAAGGAGCATAAATTATTTTACAACATCCATGCACTAAAGTTAAGAAAGCTTAATGGCTATGCTATAACCAGCAGAAAATTTGCTGACGACTTTAGAGAACAGTTTAAAAGTCTTGAACACAATTGGCCAAACGTTAGTATGAAATTCGGGCCGCAAACTTTGATGCAGGGATGGAAAATAGTTAATTTAGATTTTCCCGTAGAAGATATTTTAGAGATTGCCAACAAGTTTATCGAAATTGATTTTTTAATCGAAAACTTGCTTATTAATGGAAAAGTTACGTTAATTTCAAACTGAGACACTACCGAGCTTTCGGACTTCCCGTCCCGATAGCCATCGGGATTCGGACTTAAAACCCTATCTTTGATCTCGCAATAATGACAGATTACCAGGTTCACACTTTATCCAACGGCATCCGGATACTTTTTAAACACTCCCCATCAACAATTACGCATTGCTGCTTTATTGTAAATGCGGGCTCGCGGGATGAAACCGAAAACCAGGCCGGGCTGGCTCATTTTATCGAGCATCTTTTATTTAAGGAAACCGAAAGGCGCAATACCTCCCAAATACTTAATCGCCTGGAGGTGGTTGGAGCCGATCTGAATGCCTATACGGCAAAAGAATACACTTGCATCCATGCTTCGCTGCTCAACCAGCATTTGGAGCGGGCAGCCGATTTGTTTGAGGACATTTTATTTCATTCTACCTTCCCGGCCGATGAGGTTGAAAAAGAACGCGGTGTAATACTGGATGAGATTGCTTCCTACCTGGATCAGCCCGAAGAGGCTATACAGGATGATTTCGAGGAGCTTTTATTTAAAGGCCATCCCATCGGAAGAAATATTTTAGGTACGCCGGAATCGGTTGGAAAACTTGACCGCGCGGATATTCAACAGTTCATTTCAGCCAATTATAATACCGGGCAGATGATCTTTGCCGTTTTTGGCGACTACCGCTTTAACCAGGTAATAAAATTGGGCGAAAAATACTTTGGGACAGTTTCCGCAAATACGGTGGCTAAGGATCGTGCGAAACCCGGGCTCACCCAACCAGGCCGCATTGTATCGGATAAACCGATCACCCAAACGCATTGCATGATCGGCGGACAAGCTTATTCATCCCCGCACCCTTATAAAAACGGCTTGTTGCTGTTAAATAATTACCTGGGCGGGGTGGGCATGAGCAGCAGGCTGAACCTGGAGATCAGGGAAAAGCATGGCATCGCGTACACAATCGAGTCGAACTATACGCCATTAAGCGATACCGGCATTTTTTCGATCTACTTTGGCACCGATAGTGAAAAGGCGGAAAAAGCAACCAAATTGATCTATAAAGAACTGCGAAAGCTGCGCGAAAAGAAATTTGGCACGGTTCAGCTGCACCAGGCCAAGCAAAAGTTTATCGGGCAGATAGCTTTAGCTGAGGAAAACCGGATGGGCTTGATCATATCAATGGCCAAAAGCCTGCTGGACTTTAATTGCGTGGATACGCTGCAGCAAATTTTCGACAAAATAAACGCGGTAACGGCCGAACAATTGCTCGAGATCAGCAACGAGATATTGGATATAGGCCGAATGACTACTTTGGTTTTTGAGCCTAAGCAATAATGCTTTATTTTTGCAGCCAGGAAACAGGTGGAACCCCGCGCCTTTAAAAAGATTTTTATTAATGAAGTACCCGATATTAGCATACGGCGACCCTGTGTTGCGAAGGAAAGCAACAGCCATAGCGCCTGATGAATACCCCCACCTGAAGCAGCTGATTGAAAACATGTACGAGACGATGTATGCCGCACATGGCGTGGGTCTGGCCGCGCCGCAGATTGGGCTGTCCATGCGCTTGTTTGTCGTAGATGCTTCGCCGTTTGCTGATGACGACCCATCGTTAACAGGGTTTAAAAAAGCTTTTATTAATGCTGCCGTATTGGAAGAAAGCGGCGAGGAATGGCCGTTTAACGAAGGCTGCCTGAGCATCCCCGATATCAGGGAAGATATTTACCGGCAAAAGAATGTCCGCATATCCTACTATGATGAGGACTGGAAACATCACGAAGAAAGTTTTTCGGGCATGGCAGCCAGGATCATCCAGCACGAATATGACCACATTGAAGGCAAACTATTTACCGATAAACTAAGCCCGCTGCGCAGGCGCCTGATTGAGAAAAAGCTCACCGACATCTCGAAAGGAATAGTTGATGTTGAATATAAAATGAAATTCCCGGCTGCAAAAAAAGGACGGTAGGTTAAGTCAAAAGTCTTGAGTCAAAAGTCGGGTAACGCTTTTTGACTTAACACTTTGGCCTATAGACTTCGGGATTCCCACTTCGGACTTTTGACTTTCGACTTCTTAATTACCCGTAGTGGCAGGAGTGCTCGCCGGGGCTGGATTACCATTAACCCCGCGGCTCTTATCCCCGGCCGAAATAGAATTGATTAGGTTACCCCATGCAAAGGGGTTAAACAGCGGGTTGGTATAATAATGCGAGCGCACGATATTATTATGGAAATTCTGAGCGGTGTTTGTTTCAGCACCATCACGGGCCAGCGTCTGTTCCATTAAAACAATGGAGTTATGGCTTAGGTTTTTGCGTGCAATCGCCAGGTCGTCGTCGGCGATCCGCATCGATAAGAATTCCTTGGTAAACTCTTCTGTAGTTGCCCAGGGGAAGACGCGGAAAGGAGGAAGGTTGGCAATCTGCGATTTAAGCGCGATCTGCACCGTATAACTCTGCGAGGGCACATGTGCCGGGATCACCACCCTGATGGTGTTATAGCCCACGCACGAAAACAGGATGGTATCCTGCTCATGCACCACAAACGAAAAATACCCTTTATAGTTGGACTGATAGACCAACCCGTTATTGGATGCATTTACGATATTAACGTAAGGAACTACGGAGCCAGTGCTATCCGTATTGTGCACGATGCCTGTGAATTGCACTAATAGCTTCTCCTGCTTTTGTGCTAAAGCAGTTAAGGACACAAACACAAACAATATCAGGCCAGTTAGCTTTTTCATTTTGCCCGGGGTATGGCTGGTTTTTATTTTTTGTGGCTTTAACGCAAGCTAAAGCCATTTATTTCATACAAAAATAATGTATTCTTTTTGTTTTAAACCAATTTAACAAAACTTAACATTACCTGAAGTTTTCAGGCATCACTGCATTCGGATCATCCACATCGGTCAGGTTAATCGCCTCGATGCCTTTTATCTCAGGAACGGCTTTTTTTATAGCTTCTTCAATGCCTGCCTTCAGTGTCATGAGGCTCATCGGGCACGACCCGCAAGCCCCAAGCAGCTTTAGCTTAACAATATGATCGGCAGTTATCTCCTCCACAGAAACATTCCCGCCATCGGTAAGCAAATAAGGCCGTATGGTGTCCAAAGCCTGTTCTACTTGCTCTAATAAACTCATCTTAAAAAATTATAAAGTAAAGTTATTAATTATTTACAATAGTTTTATCATTTATCGCATTAGCGTTACAAATGGCTACCTGCTGTGCCACCTTTTTTGCCATTTGAATAAATGCCGCGCCCATTATCCCGTTTTCATCAAGTACAACGGGTTTTCCGGCATCGCCTGAATCGCTAATGCTTTTTACCAGCGGAATTTCGCCCAGGAAAGGAACGTCCAATTGCTGTGCCAGTTTTTTTCCGCCCCCCTGGCCAAAAATGTAATATTTGTTTCCGGGCAGCTCCTCCGGCGTGAAGTATGACATGTTCTCTACTATCCCTAATATAGGCACATTGATGGCGTTCATCATAAACATACCTATGCCTTTTTTTGCGTCAGCCAGGGCAACATTTTGAGGCGTGGTGACAATAACCGCCCCGGTTACCGGGAAAGTTTGCGTTACAGTGATGTGAATATCGCCCGTGCCCGGCGGCAGGTCTACCACCAGGTAATCCAGTTCGCCCCAATCGGCATCATTAAACAGCTGTTTAACGGCTGTAGATACCATCGGTCCGCGCCAGGGCACCGGCTGATTTGGATCGGTAAAAAAACCGATCGACAATAGCTTGACGCCAAATTTTTCAATAGGCTGTATCCTGGTTTTACCATCAACCTCACTCGCTTTTGGCCTTGCTCCCTCCAATCCAAACATGATTGGGATTGACGGCCCGTAAATATCCGCATCGATCAAGCCCACCCTGGCCCCTGTATAGGCTAAACCTAACGCAAGGTTAACGGCAACCGTTGATTTACCCACACCACCCTTTCCGGAAGCAACCGCAATGATATTTTTCACACCCGGCACCCCTGTATTTTTCTGCGTAGTTACCCTCGATGTCATATTAATATGCACTTCAGCTTCTTTACTTACAAAATACGTGATCGCATTGCGGCAGGCATTTTCAATCATCGCCTTAAGCGGGCAAGCGGGTGTTGTCAAAATAACCGAAAAGGTAACCTTATTACCCTCGATATGAATATCCTGTATCATGTTCAGGGTCACCAGGTCATTTTTCAGGTCGGGTTCCTCAACATTACTTAAGGCGCTTAATACTTGCTCGCGGGTGATGATACTCATGGTTTTGCAAAAATACCTAAATAGGAGAGCATTAATGTCACCATAATGATAAAATGATGTTTTGAGCGCAGGAGTGAATTTATCTGAGCAGGGGAAACATTTTATCCATCCCCGCGTTTGTATCGCAAGCGAATTAATTTAGTTTTGGATAAAATTTGTTAAATGCAGCGCCCCCGTTTCAAAAAGGTCCATATCACCCCCAAATACCTTAAAATAATCATCATTTCGTTCTCGGTTCTGTTGGTTCTCCTGCTGATCGGCGGCTATATCGCGTACACAAAACGCCAGGCGATATTGGATCGTGAAATAGCCAAAGCAAAGGCTAAGGCGAAAACCGATTACAATTTAGACCTTGAGATAGGTTCTGCAAATTTTACGGGATTAAGCACGGTGGATCTGAAAGATATTACGGTTGTGCCGGCCCAGCGGGATAGCCTTTTGAGCGTAAAGAAACTCGACGTAAGTATCCGTTTGTGGCCGCTGATATTCGGCAACCTGGAGCTGGCCGACGTGGTATTACAAGACGCGCATTTGAATTTGACTGATATTAACCATGTCAAAAACTTTGATTTCCTTTTCAAAAAGAAAAAGGATACCACGGAAAACAAGAAAGCCGATCTTGCCGACCTGTCATACAACCTGATCAACCAGGTGCTGTACAAAGTTCCGGATAACCTGGATGTGACGAATTTTTTGGTGACGGTTAAAACAGACAGCTCGAGCTTTAGCATGCTCACTAAAACGGCGGTCAATGATAACGGCCAGTTAAAATCAACCATCAGTATCAACAACGGTGCGGCGGTATGGCATTTTGACGGCAGAATGCACGCCTCGGATAAAGACATCGACGTAAAGCTATATTCCGACAAGGGGAAAGTTGAGCTGCCCTACATCGAAAAACGGTTCCATCTGAAAGTTACATTCGACACGGTGAGCACCCGTTTGAGCCGGGTGGAAAACAGCGGCGGCGAAACACGGATATATGGCTACTGGGGCGTACGCAACCTGCTGGTAAACCAGGGGCGAATCTCCTCCGGCGATATTACTGTCCCTAACATGAGTATCGGCGCCAACGTATTCGTCGGCCAGAACTATATTTCGCTGGATAGTACGTCAACTTTTACGCTGAAAAAAGTTACCGCTCATCCGTATATCAAATACACGCTAAACCCGGTGAAGATTTACGAGGCAAAGCTTACTACCGGCTGGGTTGACGCGCAGGACATTTTCGACTCTTTCCCAAACGGCGTGTTTGATTCGCTCAATGGCATACAGGTTGCGGGGAAACTGGATTACCACCTTAACTTCTTCCTGAACGCCGCTCATCCCGACGACGCCGTATTCGATTCCAGGTTAGACAAGGACGATTTCCGCGTGATCCGGTTTGGCAAAACCGATTTCAGCAAGCTGAACGGCACTTTTGTTTATACACCCTATGAATATGGCAAGCCCATGCCTTCAAGGGTGATCGGGCCATCAAACTCTTACTTTACCCCGCTTAGCGATATCTCTCCAAACCTGCAATACGCCGTAATGACGGCAGAAGACCCGTCATTTTACAGTAACAACGGTTTTGTAGAAGAATCGTTCCGAAAATCGCTGATCACGGATTTTAAAGAGAAAAGGTTTAAACGCGGCGGCAGCACCATCTCCATGCAGCTGGTAAAAAACGCCTTTTTAAGCCGCGAGAAAACAGTTGCGCGCAAGGCGGAGGAAATGCTGATTGTCTGGCTGATACAAAACGACCGGATAATGACCAAAGACCGCATGCTGGAGGTTTATTTCAATATCATCGAATGGGGGAATAATGTATATGGCATCGGCGAGGCTTCGCGCTACTATTTTGGCAAAAGCCCTTCGGAGCTTACCATTGGCGAAGCCATTTACCTGGCAAGCATTGTTCCTCACCCAAAAACGGGACTTTACTCATTCCAGCCGAACGGGACTTTACGACCCTACCTGGTGGGTTATTTTAACCTGATCGGCAACCTGATGGCCGGGCATGGCCGCGCACAGCAGGATAGCAGCGGTTATGGTTTTTATTCGGTAAGGCTAAAAGAAAGCCTGCGCAAAGAGGCCCCAAGCGATACTACGAAGGCCGATAGCCTGATGAGGCAGGACCAGGAACAAAATGACGATGCCGCGCCGGTGGTTGCCCCTGCGCCGGAGAAAAAACCCACGCTTTTACAAAGAATATTCGGAAAAAAAGATACCACTGCCAAAAAGCCGGAACCGGTTTTAGACCCCAAAGCGAAGCTAAAGGCCGATATCCAAAAGCTGCGCGATGAAGAAGATCAACAAGAACTACTAATAGATACTGCCGGAAAAACCCGCAAAGAGATCCGCCAGGAAAAGCGAAGGCTTCGCGACCAGGAAAAGGACCAGGAAAAGGCGCTGAAACAGGCGGCAAACCAGTAGGCGCAGGCGTTTGGATGCGCTATCATTAAATGTTTTTGGGCGTTCCCGCCGCTGATAGAAGCGGCGATCGGGTGCTCTGCTCTGCACAATGCCTTAGCCACTTCGCCGGTATCCGCGACGCCCCCTAATGCGACGCGCCGTAATTTCCCGGGCTTTGCACATCAAATAACAAAGCCCAGCATTCGGCCAGGCTTGTCTATTTTCTAACATTTCGTTACTGTAGTTATAAACTACAGGCATAGTCATTCGAAGTTACCTTCGAACAGCGGTCGAGGCACTGAGGAAGGTTAAAGCGAAAAGCTGAAAGATTAAATCGAAAAGCTAATTTTTAACCAGGGAAATCGCTTTTAAAGAGGAGGCTCCGCTGGAGCCCTAAGAAAAACCGACTTTCCTATAAACAGGTTGCTCCTCTGGAGCTATAAACTAATATCGTTGGTCGACTCCAGAGGAGTCGCCTGTT
>Ga0210389_10000306_pt1 | contig 49336 bp, 45 predicted proteins | sample IncBWH28OmetaG_FD_160127 | JGI IMG/M metagenome (GOLD analysis project Ga0210389, IMG submission 160127) | Forest soil microbial communities from Barre Woods Harvard Forest LTER site, Petersham, Massachusetts, United States - Inc-BW-H-28-O ... | reverse complement strand
GAACGCGTTGAAGCAGGCGGCCGAATAGCAATTGAGCGCTTCCTTGAACAACCCTTCCGCCTCTTCCGGCAGGTAGGTCAATGGGAAATGCTCGCGCGCACGCTCGATCTCCATGAAGTTCGAGGCGAGCTCCACCCGCAATGCCGTATACGCCTTGACGGCGAACTTCAGGAAAATCGGCTCGATGCAGGTATCGCAGCGGAACACAATGCCGATGTGCTTGGGTCGGCGCCGGCTGAGTTCCTCGAACTTCGGCACCGCCATCGGCGTCAGGTGGGTCAGGGTCTGGCAATGAGGACAAGTCAGTGCAATGCCTTGATATTCGACATGCAGCTCATCTTGGGGCGTGATGTAGATGCTCATGGTTTATCCCGACAGTGGTTTGTAGCGGATCCGGTGAGGCTGGTTGGCATCCTCGCCTTTGCGCTTTTTGTAATCCTCGACGTATTCCTGATAGTTGCCTTCAAACCAGACGACCTGAGAATCGCCCTCGAACGCGAGGATATGCGTTGCGATGCGATCCAGGAACCAGCGATCATGCGAAATGACCACGGCACATCCCGGGAACGCCACCAGGGCATCTTCCAGGGCGCGCAGCGTTTCGATATCCAGATCATTCGTCGGTTCATCGAGCAGCAGGACATTGCCGCCGGCTTTCAAGACTTTCGCGAGATGCACGCGATTGCGCTCGCCGCCGGAGAGCTCGCCGATCATCTGTCCCTGCTGCACGCCCTTGAAATTGAAGCGCCCGACATAGCCGCGCGAGGAAGTCTCGTAGTTGCCCACCTTGATGAGGTCCAGGCCGCCCGAAATCTCCTGCCACACGGTATTTTTGTCGTTGAGCGCCTGCCGGGATTGATCCACGTACGCGAGCTTGACGCTCGGCCCCAATCGAATCTCGCCGCCATCGGGTTTCTCGACGCCGGACAGCATGCGGAACAGCGTGGTCTTGCCGGCGCCGTTGGGACCGATGATGCCGACGATGCCGCCCGGCGGCAGGTTGAAATTCAACGAGTCGATCAGCAAGCGCTCATCGTAGCCCTTCCTCAAGTTCTTGCACTCGATGACCAGATCCCCCAGGCGGTCACCCGGGGGAATGTAGATTTCGTTGGTCTCGTTGCGCTTCTGAAATTCCTGCGATGCCAATTCTTCATAGCGCTGCAATCGGGCCTTGGATTTGGCCTGACGCGCCTTCGGATTGGTTCGCACCCATTCCAGTTCGCGCTTCAAGGTTTTCGCGAGCGCGTCCTGCTGCCGCTCTTCCTGCGCCAGGCGCAGGCCCTTCTGTTCCAGCCAGGAGGAATAATTGCCCTGCCAGGGAATCCCGTGGCCGCGATCCAGCTCCAAGATCCACTCGGCGACGTTGTCGAGAAAGTAGCGATCGTGCGTGACCGCGATCACCGTGCTCGGATACTCTTCCAGAAAGTGCTCGAGCCATGCCACGGATTCGGCATCCAGGTGATTGGTCGGCTCATCGAGGAGCAACATGTCCGGCTTGGACAGAAGCAGACGGCACAAGGCGACGCGGCGCTTCTCGCCGCCCGACAACTTGCCGACCACCGCATCCCACGGCGGCAGGCGCAGCGAATCGGCGGCGATTTCGAGCTTGCGCTCGAGTTCCCAGCCGCCGACCGCATCGATCTTATCCTGCATCTTCGCCTGCTCTTCCATCAGCTTGTTCATTTCATCGTCGGACAGCGGCTCGGCGAATTTGTCGCTGATCGCGTTGAAGCGGTCGATCAAGCTCTGGACATCGCCGACTCCCTCCCCGACCACTTCGCGCACCGTCTTGGCATCGTCAAGCACGGGTTCTTGCGGCAGATAGCCGACCTTGATGCCGGCTTGCGCGCGCGCCTCGCCCTCGATGTCCTTGTCGACGCCGGACATGATTTTCAACAGCGTGGATTTTCCGGAGCCGTTCAAGCCCAGCACGCCGATCTTGGCGCCGGGGAAAAAACTCAAACTGATATCGCGCAGAATAATGCGCTTGGGCGGCACAACCTTGCCAACCCGGTTCATGGTGTAGATGAACTGAGCCATCGATCGCCTGTATTGAAATAATCGCGTGAATTCGCGGGGAAACAGCGGAATTATCCGCGACTAAGGCCGGCTTGTCACGGTGCGGCGGTCTCGCTAGGGAACCCTGGGACAATAAGCTACAATTACCGGCTACCTTTGGAGATCCAGTATGTTCAGCGCCCAAATGGCCATTGCCGGCTTCGATCCTGAGCTTGCTCAGGCTCTGCTAAGTGAGCGCGGCCGGCAGGAGGATCATATCGAACTCATTGCCTCGGAGAACTATGCGAGTCCGCGGGTTCTCGAGGCCCAGGGCTCGGTGCTGACGAACAAGTACGCGGAAGGCTATCCGGGCAAGCGCTATTACGGCGGCTGCGAGTTCGTCGATATCGCGGAAAGCCTGGCCATCGAGCGCGCCAAGCAGCTGTTCGGCGCGGCTTATGCAAACGTGCAGCCGCATTCGGGGTCCCAGGCCAACGCCGCGGTGTATTTCGCGCTGCTGAATCCCGGCGACACGATTCTGGGCATGAGTCTCGACCATGGCGGTCATTTGACGCACGGAGCCAAGGTCAATTTCTCGGGTAAATTTTTCAAGGCGGTTCAATACGGGATTGTCGCCGATACCGGCATCATTGATTACGATCAGGTTGAGCGGCTCGCTCGGGAACATCGTCCCAAGATGGTCGTCGCCGGGTTCTCCGCCTATTCTCGCGTCATCGATTGGGCCCGCTTCCGCGCCATTGCCGATTCGGTCGGCGCCTACTTGTTCGTGGACATGGCACACGTGGCCGGACTGATAGCCTCCAGCCTGTATCCGAATCCCGTGCCCTTCGCCGATGTCGTTACCACCACGACCCACAAAACCTTGCGCGGTCCGCGGGGCGGTCTGATTCTCGCGCGGCCGCACGCCGACTTGCACAAGAAATTGAACTCGATGGTATTCCCGGGGATTCAAGGCGGTCCCCTCATGCATGTGATCGCGGCCAAGGCGGTGGCGTTTCTGGAAGCACTGCAGCCGGAATTCAAAGCCTATTCCGCGCAAGTGATTGACAATGCCCGCGCCATGACTGGCGTGCTCCAGCAGCGCGGCTATAAGATCGTTTCCGGCGGCACGGACAACCACTTGTTCCTGCTCGATTTGATCGACAAGAACATCACCGGCAAGGATGCCGATGCCGCGTTGGGCCGCGCGCACATCACGGTCAACAAGAACGCCGTGCCCAATGACCCGCGCCCTCCATCGATCAGCAGCGGGCTGCGGATTGGCACCCCCGCGGTGACGACGCGCGGTTTCAAGGAGTCCGAGGCAAGGCAACTCTCTCACTGGATCGCCGATGTGCTGGATCATCCGGGAGATGAGACGGTGCTGGAGCGGGTACGAGCCGAGGCGGTGGCGATATGCAGGCGATTTCCGGTCTACGGTTAGCGGTCAGTGAGCGGCTGCAATGCATTGTCCGTTTTGCGGTCACACCGAGACTAAAGTGATCGACTCTCGCCTCGCCGGCGAGGGGCGGCAAATTCGCAGGCGCCGCGAATGTCTGGCATGTACCGAGCGATTTACCACGTTCGAAGCCGCGGAGTTGCTGCTGCCGACGGTGGTCAAGGGAGATCGCAGCCGCGAGCCCTTTGACGAAAAGAAAATGCTCGCGGGCATGCAAAAGGCGCTCGAGAAGCGTCCGGTTTCACGCGAAGCGATCGAGGCGGCCGCGGCCCGAATTTGTCACAAGTTGCGCAGCCTGGGGGAGCGCGAAATAGCCTCTCGCAGCATCGGAGAAATGGTGATGGAGGAATTACGGCACTTGGATGAGGTTGGCTACGTCCGCTTCGCTTCCGTGTACCGCAGCTTCCAGGATTTGGACGCCTTCCGTGCCGAGATCGACCAGCTGCGGCGGCATCGCCGGCGCCGCGAGCCGCCCAGCAAGGATCAGTTGCCGCTGCTGCCGGGCGATGCGGCTGCGGATGACGAGGATCCATGAGCGGTCAAAACACGCTGCAGGATCGGGCGCATCTGGTGCGCGCGTTGGATCTGGCTGCCCGCGGTCTCTATACCACCGATCCGAATCCGCGCGTGGGTTGCGTCATCGCGACCGCGGATCGTGTGCTGGGAGAGGGCTGGCACGTGCGCGCGGGGGAGGCGCACGCGGAAGTCGTGGCGCTGCGCGCGGCCGGGTCGCAGGCTCGCGGCGCCACGGCTTATGTGAGCCTGGAACCCTGCAGTCATACGGGACGCACCCCGCCTTGCGCGGACGCGTTGATTGCGGCCGGTGTTGCGCGCGTTTTGTGCTGCACGCGTGATCCAAATCCGAAGGTTGCCGGCCGGGGAATCGAGCGCCTGGAAAGAGCGGGCATTGCGGTTCAGGTCGGCGCCTTTGCCGACGAGGCGCGCCGCCTCAACATCGGCTATTTTTCGCGCCATGAACGCGGCCGGCCATACGTGCGGCTGAAGCTGGCCATGAGCCTGGATGGGCGCACCGCTCCGGCAGGCGGGAGCCGGATGTGGATCAGCGGCGAGGCTGCGCGCGCCGACGTGCAGACCTGGCGCGCCCGCAGTTCCGCCGTGCTCACCGGCGCCGGCACGGTGCGTTGCGACGACCCGCAGCTCAATGTGCGCCTGAACTATGGACCCTGGGTGCGGCAGCCGCTGCGCGTGGTGCTCGATACCCTGTTGCGGTCCGCGCGCGGCGCCAAGATTTTCAACAATGACGAGGCGCTGGTCTTTGCCGCCGCCGAGGCGCCATTGGGGCCCTTCAAGGATATCAAGGTCGAGCGAATTCCGCGCGCCGACGGCGGTTTGGATTTGGATGCGGTGATGCAAAATTTGACGGCGCGCGAGGTCAACGAGCTGCTGATCGAATGCGGCCCGACGCTTGCCGGTGCCTTCATATCCAAGCAGCTCATAGATGAATTCGTGCTGTACATCGCGCCCGGATTGCTGGGCTGTGATGCCGCGCCGCTGCTTCGCATCGGGACCGGCGGACAAACCTTGCCGCCCTTCGAGTTCTGCGACGTGCTCCAGTTTGGAGACGACCTGCGCCTGATTCTCAAACCCAAGAAGCGATAAACATGTTTACCGGAATCATCCTGGCGAAAGGGCGGATCGCATCGATTATCGAGCGGGGCGGCGACTTGGAGTTGGGCGTCGATGCCGCCGGCCTTGATACCGGGCGCATTGCGATCGGCGACAGCATCTGCGTCCAAGGCGTCTGTCTGACGGCGACGCGCAAGCAGGACGCGTGCTTTTTCGCGGACGTGTCGCGCGAAACCCTGGCCAAGACCACCCTGGGCAAGTTGAGCGTCGGCGCGCATGTCAATCTCGAGCCCAGTCTGCGCGCGGGCGATGCGCTCGGCGGACACCTGGTCAGCGGCCACGTGGATGCGCTGGGCACGCTGCGGCGATTGGAGGACGATGCACGATCCTGGCGCATGGAGTTCCAGCTGCCGGCGGAACTGTCCCGGTTCGTGGCGGCGAAGGGATCGATCTGCATCAACGGGGTTAGCTTGACCGTCAACAACGTTGCCGGCCTGCATTTCGACGTCAACATCATCCCGCACACCTTTGCCGTCACGACGCTGGGCGAGCTTCGGACGGGGGATGAAGTAAACATCGAAATCGATGTCGTTGCGCGCTATCTTGAGCGGCTCATGACCAAAACGGGAACCTAGGGAATATGGCTGCCTTCAATACAATCGATGAAATTCTCGAGGACCTGCGCCGCGGGAAGATGGCGGTCATCATGGACGATGAAGACCGCGAGAATGAGGGCGACCTGATCATGGCCGCCGACTGCGTGCGCCCCGAGGACGTCAATTTCATGGCGCGCTACGGCCGCGGCCTCATCTGTCTGACCCTGACCCGCGATCGCTGCCGGCAGCTGCGCCTGCCGCTGATGGTGAGCGACACCGACAGCTCGCATCGCACTAATTTTACCCTGTCGATCGAGGCCGCCGAGGGTGTCACCACCGGAATTTCCGCGCACGATCGCGCGCACACGGTCAAATCCGCCGTGGCACCGAACGCGCGGCCCGAAGACCTGCGGCAGCCCGGGCATGTTTTCCCGCTGATGGCGCAGCCCGGCGGCGTGCTGACGCGCGCAGGTCACACCGAGGCGGGATGCGATCTGGCGAGATTGTCCGGCGCTTCCCCCGCCGCCATGATCGTGGAAATCTTGAACGATGATGGGACCATGGCGCGCCGCCCGGACCTCGAGCGGTTTGCGAAGACTCACGCACTGAAAATCGGCACGATCGCGGATTTGATCCGCTACCGCCTGAAGAACGAGCGTTCCGTCGAGCGGATCTATGAGGAACCGGTGGATACGGAATACGGTGCGTTCAGGCTGTGCTGCTATGAGGACCATGTCAACAAAACCGTGCACATCGCCCTGGTCAAAGGCGACTTGAATTCAACGCTGCCGCCGCTGGTCCGGGTGCATGTCAAGGATACGTTGCGAGACCTCGTGGGCGTCAACAATGAGAAGCTCGGCTGGCCCTTGCGCGCGGCGATGCGCCGGGTGGCCAAGGAAGATTCGGGCGTGGTGGTGATATTGCGGCCGGAAGTGTCGCCACGGGACTTCATGGACAGCGTGCGGTTGTTGGATGCCAAGCCCGCGCGGCAACGCGCCACGGTCGTGCGAACCTACGGCATCGGCGCCCAGATACTCAAGGATCTGGGTTTGAAGCGCATGCGCGTCTTGAGCGCGCGGAAACAGCTGCAGGGGCTGGCGGCGTTCGACCTGGAAATCACCAGCTATGTGGATGGCGATGATTGAGTACTGTTTGAGCCTACAATCCAACGTCTGCAATGCGGGGAAATAACTGTGCCGAACGATCAGCCGAAGATAATCGAGGGAGAATTGCTGGCGCGCGACTTGCGATTCGCCATCATCGCGGCGCGCTTCAATGACTTCGTAGTCGAACCCCTGATTCGCGGGGCGCTTGACGCATTGAAGCGCCACGGCGTCGCCGAGAAACAGCTGGACATCGTGCGCGTTCCGGGAGCGTTCGACATTCCGATTGTGGCCCGCAAGCTGGCTTTGTCGCATCGTTACGAGGCGCTGATTGCGCTGGGGTGCGTGATCCGCGGTCAAACACCGCATTTTGACTATGTCGCCGGCGAGTGTGCGGGCGGGATCGCGCGAATCGCGCTCGAGTCCGGCGTGCCGATCGCCTTTGGCGTCCTGACGACCGATACGGTGGAGCAGGCGGTGGATCGCGCGGGCGGCAAGGCCGGCAACAAGGGTGCCGATGCCTCGCTGGTCGCGCTCGAGATGGCCAATCTCTTGCGCCGCCTGGACAACTGAATGAGTGCGGGTGCGGGGCCCTCCGCCCATCGAGCCCGGAGTCTGGCGCGCCGGTTGGCGCTGCAGGCGCTTTATCAGCTGCAGATCAATCCGCTTCCGTGGCCTGACATTCAGGCGCAATTTTTCCTCGATCCCGAGGCGGAGCGGGTCGACCGGGAATATTTTCGCGGGTTGTTCGAAGCCATTGCGCCAAATCGCGAGGCGCTGGATTTGCAGTTGTCCGGATTGTGCGAGATCCCGCCTCAGGAACTCGACCCCATTGAGCATGCCGTACTGTGGCTGGGGTTGCATGAATTGCAGTCGCACCCCGAATTGCCTTACCGGGTGGCGCTCGCGGAGGCCGTGCAGCTGACCAAGCAGTTCGGCGCGACGGATGGGTACAAGTTCGTCAATGCCGTCTTGGATCGCGCCGCGAAGGAGTCGCGTCCGCTCGAATATGGAACCTGACCTCGGCGAATTTGAATTGATCCGCCGCTTTTTCATCAGGCGCGGCCCTGTACGCCGCGGCGTGCGTGTCGGCATCGGCGACGACGCGGCCGTGCTCGAACTTCCGCGCGGTGTGGACTTGGTGGCCAGCGTCGATACCATCGTCGCCGGGCGGCACTTTCTCGAGGATGCCGATCCGCGCATGATCGGCCACCGGGCGCTCGCGGTGAATTTGAGCGATATGGCGGCCATGGGCGCCACGCCCGCCTGGGCGACGCTGGCGCTGACCATGCCCGGCGCCGACCCGGTTTGGCTCGAAAATTTTGCGGCAGGTTTTTTGGACCTTGCTGACGCGCACGCGGTCGCGCTGGTCGGCGGCGACACCACACGCGGTCCGCTTACCGTGAGCGTGCAAATTCTGGGGTCTGTTCCGCATGGCAGCGCCATGCGCCGAGGCGGCGGCCAAGCGGGCGATATTTTGGCGGTCAGCGGCACGCTGGGCGATGCCGGGGCGGGTCTGGCATTCGTCAAATCTCCGCCGGCGGCGGCATCGTCCGATGTCGAGGCGCTGATTCAGCGGTTCAACTACCCGACGCCCCGGGTGCAGCTCGGTTTGGCCGCACGCGGCATCGCAACCGCCGCGATGGACCTGTCGGACGGGCTGGTCGGCGATCTGCCGAAACTGGCGCAGGCCAGCGGCCTCGCTGCGCGCGTCGCGGTGGATGCACTGCCGCTGTCCGGCGCCATGCGCAATGCCGCGAGTTTGAGTCAAGCGCGCGATTGGGCCCTTGCCGGGGGCGATGACTACGAGCTACTTCTCGCCGTGCCGCCATCGCGCTTCACGGAATTGCAAGGCGCCGCGGATCAATTGAACTTAACGCTGACCCCGATCGGTGAATTGCACGCCGGCGAAGGCGTGACGTGGTCACTAAACGGCAAGGAATTCGCGCCCAGCGTCTCAGGTTACGACCACTTCGCCCAAGCCTCGACCCAAATCACAGTTTAGCGCGGGCCGCACCAGTATCCTCGCGTCATCGAAGTCGAATGACGCCCCCAGCGCACGGTTACCCTTGACCAACACTCGCTCCACCAGTCTCGCAAAAACCCAGCCGGGCCGCGGATCCTTGCCCGAAAAAATCGGCAAGTACGTCATCATCAATGAAGTCGGGCGCGGCAGCACCGGGGTGGTCTATCTATCGCATGATCCCTATTACGGACGCGACGTGGCCATCAAGGTCTACAACGTCGATGCCAGCGGCGATGAAAATCGTAAAAAAATCGCCCGCAAGATGTTCTTGTCCGAAGCGCACATGGTCGGCATGCTGCAGCACCCGAACATTCTGCCGATTTACGACGCGGGCGAAGAGAACGGCCATTGCTACATCGTGACCGAGCATGTGCACGGCGCGCGCACGCTGGCCGCATATTGCCGCCCCGACAATCTGCTGCGCATCGATGATGTCGTGGAGTTGGTCTACAAGGCGGCGCGGGCGCTTCATTACGCGCACAGCCGCGGGGTCATTCACCGCGACATCAAGCCCAGCAACATCATGCTCACGCTCGACAGCGACGTGCGCATCATCGATTTCGGCATCGCGCTGGTCGCCGACTCGGAGATCTCTCGAATCGAGGGCATCGCCGGCAGTCCTTCTTATATGTCTCCCGAGCAGGTGCAATCGATCGAGTTGACCAATCGCTCCGACCTGTACTCGCTCGGCGCCGTCATGTACGAATTATTGACCGGGACCCGGCCGTTCCGGGCGGGCAATCTGCAGAAGCTCCTGCATCAGATCGTTTTCGCCACGCCGCCGCCGATTCACACCCTGCGTCCGGAGATTCCGGAAGAGCTCGAAAACGTGACGGCGATGGCGCTGCAAAAGGATCCGGAGAAGCGCTACAAGACCGGTCTCGACTTTGCCGCTGAATTGACGCGGGTGCACCAGAAGTTGCGCGCGCAGTACAACCGGATCGACCAGCAAGAGCAGTTCAGCCTGCTGCGCAAGTTGAAATTCTTCCACGAATTTTCCCACGGCGAAATCTGGGAAGTTCTGCGCGCCAGCAGCTGGCAGGACTATGCGGATTCGGAGGAGATCGTCAAGGAAGGCGAAATGGACGATCGCTTCTATATCATCGTACAAGGCCGGGTCGGCGTGCAGCGCAACGGCAAAGCGCTGGGCTACCTCGACAGCGGCGATTGTTTCGGGGAAACCAGCTACGTGCGCGGCGCGAAGCGCACGGCGACGATTTGCGCGTCGGGTTCGGTGACCGTCATGAAGGTCAGTTCCACGCTCTTGGAACAGGTTTCAGCGGAATGCCAGCTGCGCTTCAACCAGGTTTTCCTGCGCAGCATGATCGGCCGTCTGCAAAGCGCGGAGCGCGGCGTCTCCTAAACGGCGGCTTCTTTGTCGTGTTCAATCATCGCGTAGGCCGAATGATTGTGGATCGACTCGAAATTCTCCGACTCCACGACGTAGGCCTTGACGCGCTTGTCCTTGTTCAGCGCCACCGCGACGTCGCGCACGGTGTCCTCGACGAACTTCGGATTGTCGTAGGCGCGCTCGGTCACGAATTTCTCGTCCGGCCGCTTCAATATTCCATATACCTCGCATGAGGCCTCGCCTTCGGCGATTTCGATCAGTTCCTCCAACCACATATGCTCCGCAAGCTTCGCCGTCAAGGTGATGTGGGAGCGCTGATTGTGCGCGCCATAGTCCGAGATTTCCTTCGAGCACGGGCAGAGGCTCGTGGTCGGCACGACGACCTTCAGCCACACTTCAGTTTTGCCCGCGCGATGCTCGCCGAAAATCGTGGCCTGGTAATTCATCAGGCTTTCGACGCCTGATACCGGCGCCCTCTTCATGACGAAGTAGGGGAAGCTCATTTCGATATGGCCGGCGCTGGCGTCCAGGTGTTCGGTCATTTCCTCCAACATCAAGCCGAACGATTCGACGGAAATCTCCCGCTCGTGCCGATGCAGGATCTCCACGAAGCGCGACATGTGCGTGCCCTTGAAATTGTGCGGCAAATTCACATACATGTTGAAATTCGCGACGGTGTGCTGCTCCCCGCGCGAGCGGTCCTTTACTTTCACCGGGTGATAGATGTCCTTGATGCCCACCTTGTTGATGGGTATTTGCCGCGTGTCGGCATGTGCCTGGACATCCTCTACTGCCTGCGGGATCGGCTTTTTCGCGGTGACAGCGACGTTCATATTTCCTTCCTATGTAGCGATCAAGCCCCACATGGTGCCGAAACCGCGCAACTCAAGAATTTTAGACCATTCGATGCGACTTCGCTTCCGGGCATGCTGGATTGCGGCGACCGACAGGCGGAAATTTGCGTGCAATTGCCCGGTTTAGGCCGCTTTTGACCGGCCAACTCGACAGGCGGGCGTTCAAACGCGGCGCTCAATGACATAGGAGGCCAGCCACGCCAAAACGTTCGATCCTGGCCCGAGCGGCGTGAGTCGCTCGCAGGCGCGGAGCTTCAATTCGCGAGCACGGGTTTTGGCCGCATCGAGACCCAGCACGCTCGGATAGGTGGGTTTGGCCCGGGCCGCGTCAGCACCGCTGGTTTTGCCGATCTCTTCGGTTTTGCCCTCGACATCGAGGATGTCATCCTGGATTTGGAAGGCCAGTCCGATGTCTTGCGCGTAGCCATCCAACGCATTCCAATGCGCCGGACTCAAGGCAGGTGCGCAAGCCGCGGCCATCAGCACGCTGGCGCGGATCAGTGCGCCGGTCTTGAGCGCGTGCATGGCCTCGAGTTCCTCGAGCGTCAAGGCTCGTCCCACCGCAGCCAGGTCGATTGCCTGGCCTCCGGCCATGCCGGCCGTGCCGCTTGCGTCGGCGAGAATATTGATCATTTTCAAGCGAGCCTCGGCCGTCACGCCCGGCGTGCGGTCGCGCGAGAGCAGGGAGAACGCCAATACTTGCAGTGCGTCGCCTGCGAGAATCGCGGTCGCCTCGTCGAAGGCGCGATGAGTGGTCGGCTGTCCGCGCCGCAGGTCATCATCGTCCATGGCGGGCAGATCATCGTGGACCAGCGAGTATGAATGGATGAGCTCCACGGCTGCGGCGGGTGCATCCAACATGGCGATCGGAACGCTCAGCGCCTCTCCCGTACAGTAGACCAGCAAGGGGCGCAGTCGCTTGCCGCCGCCCAATACCGCGTAACGCTGCGCGGCGTGCAATCGCTGCGGCACCAAATCAGCCGCCGGGAGTGCGGCGGCAAGGACAGCTTGCACGCGTGCTTGATAGCCGCGCATTCGCGCTTCCATCGCGTCCGCATTCACCTAGGAGGTTCCTGGTGTTCAGCCGTTATTGGGTTCGTCGGGCATGAAGTCTTCAACCGCCGGTTCGCCGGCCTTTTTCAGCAAGATTTCGACTTTTTGTTCGGCATCCTTCAGCGCGGTCTGACAGACGCGCGTCAACATCACGCCGCGCTCGAAAGCCGCCAGCGACTCCTCCAAGGGCAGATCGCCGTGTTCCAAGCGCTCGACCAGTTCCTCCAAGTCGCGCATGGCCGTCTCAAAGTCAGGTGTCTCCTGTTTCGCGGGTTTTGGTGTCGGCATGGCTAAGAACGGTACACATGCGCTTCGGCGCGGTCAAACACGGTCCAAGCGCCGGGCGCGTGTAGGAATTTGTCAAGTCGTGAGGCGCGTCACAACCATGGGGTCGCTTGACGGCCCGTTTTGAGTAACATGGGTGGTGGGAAGCTATATGCCAATGCCAAGCAAATCAATGATCGCCTGCGGATGTGTTGCCGCCGCCGTGCTGTTGACGATGGCCTGCAGCCCTCGGCACATTGCGCCGATGACGGTATCGGATCTCATGGAGGATCGCGTCGCGCTCGATGGCGTGCTGATGAAGTGCAATCGCGATCCGCAGCAAGCGCGCAACGACTCGGACTGCTTGAATGCACGCATCGCGATCGAGCGTCTCGCGGCGCGAGTCGATCCCGCGGTTGAGGCCAAGCGGGTCGAGGATTTTGAGCGAAGCCGCGAGCAATTGCGGCTGAGCGAAGAGAGGAAGCGGCAACAGGAGCGGGAATCCAAGCCGAAGGTGGATGCTTACCACCTGCCCGTTATCCCGGTCGAGCCGACGCCGCCCCCCAAGGACCCGCAGTCACCCACGGTCAGTCAGACGAATCCCTGACACGGCGCTTGGCCTTCAAGAGCACATCCACCGCTTCCGGCCGATCGTCCCAATAGTCGAGGCGAACCCTGCCGTCCGGCAACTGCGTCACCGTGGCAGGGGCCGCACTGAACGTGCAGTACCATCCTGACGGCAGAACCACGGCATTTCGCGGTCTTCCCAAGCTTCGATCGAAAATCAATTCATCGCCGTCCAGTTTGTAGCTCACGGGCGCCGTATAGGTCTCGGCGATGCGCAGCCGCAATGTTTGACCAGCCGAAAGCGGCGGGAATGGAATCACCACCACCCGGGCGGCGGGCGCCGCCGTCTCGCCCACATTGATTTTAGAAGCGGCAAGTTCAGCGCCGCTCATCTCCAGTGTCTGCAGCTGTTCTCCGGTATCCAGGATGCTCGCCGAGGGGTGACTGGCGACGCTGCCCTCGCGCACGATATTCGCGTAGCCGCTGATGCCCGGTCTCGATTCGGTGTAGTCGTGGTACAGGCTAAAGGCGTGCGTTTCCGGCTGCTGCAGGAAGTACACGATGTCCCGATCCTGGTGGGCACGCTCGGATAGGCGCTCCTGCTCGGGTAAGCCGGCAAAGGGCGATTCCCAACTGCGCGTGGCCGTCAATGCCTTCGGCACCGCGGCCGCTGCGGTCTGCGCGGTTTTGGCAGCGCGCAGAACCAACGGCGCTTCACCGCTGCCCGCGTGCAAGAAGCTGACGGCGATACGACCGTCCTTCTCGGTGAGAATTTGCGAGGGTACCGTCAATCCGGTGACTTCATAGCCGGCAGGCAGCACGATTTTGTTGCGCTTGACGCCCAATGGGCGATTGAAAACGATGGCCTTGCCATCCACGTAGTAACTCTTCGGATCCTTATAGGTTTTGATGATCAGCACGCGGCCCTGACCATTCGTCGGCACGGGCCGCGCCAGCGTGACTTTGATGTAGTTGGTATCGAGATCCGCGTCCGGCATCAACGGATCCATTCGTGCCTGCGCCCCGCCGACGACCTCAAAATGCAGCGGCGTGCCGCGCATCGCGTCATAGACGCTCTCGTCGCTCGCGACGCTGCCTTTACGGATGGGATTGTAGAAAAACTTTGCGCCCGCGGTCGTCGCGGTGACTTCGTAATAAATCTTGAAACTCGCGGTCGCGGGAGCGAGCAGCTCGTAGCGGGTGTATTCGTCGGTTTCGGTTTGGGCGACCGGGTTGGGAAAATACAAGCCATCCTTGGCGGGCGGCGTCTGGGCGAATACGGCCGCATAAAACAGCAGCGCACATGCCGGCGCCATCCAACGGATTGTTCTCATGGTCATTCGCCTTTTTTGTGCGCTCTGGTAAAGATTTGCAAAGAAATGGCCGGCAACTGATCCCACTATAGGCGAGCGGCAACTTTGAGGGAATCCACCAGCTACTTTTGCATTCCGTCCCGCTACACTTCGCGGAGAACATTGAATAATCCATTTGGAGGACGAACAATGAATCGATTCAAATTCGGTGCTTGCCTGGGTGTGGCCCTCGCGCTGGCGTTGCCTGCGTTCCTGGCCGCCGCGCCCGCGGCACCGGGTGCGCAGGATAAGAAGGCGGACGGCGACTCGGAAAAATCAGATGCCGGGAAATTCGAGCCCTTCAAATCGGAGTCGGTGAGCAGCAACGGCACCGTCACCATCGGCGGACAATCCATCGCCTACCAGGCGATCGCCGGCACGCTCATCGTGCACCCCAAGGATTGGGATGATGTACCGCGCGATCCCAAGGCGGAGCGCGCAAATCCCACGCCGGGCGAGGATGGCGCCGATGCCCGGAATCCGACCGCCGAAGCCTCCATGTTCTATGTCGCCTACTTCAAGAATGGCGGCGGCTCGCGGCCCGTGACCTTCATCTACAACGGCGGCCCGGGCTCCGCGACCGTATGGCTGCACATGGGCGCGTTCGGTCCGCGCCGGATCGTCACCGCCACCGATGGGCACACGCCCGCGGCCCCCTATTCCCTGATCAACAACGGCTCGAGTCTGCTCGACGCGACCGATGTGGTCTTCATTGACGCGCCGGGCACCGGCTTCAGCCGGATTGCCGGCAAGGACAAGGAGAAAGCGTTCTTCGGGGTCGATCAGGATGCCTATGCATTCGCCCAATTCATCTCTCAGTTTCTCACCAAGTACGGTCGTTGGAATTCGCCCAAGTATTTGTTCGGCGAGAGCTATGGAACACCCCGCTCGGCGGTGCTCATCAATCAACTCGAGTCTGAACGCGCCATTGATTTCAACGGCGTCATTCTTTTGTCGCAGATTCTGAATTTCGATCTGAGCCCCGATCGCCCCACCGGCAATCCCGGCATCGACCTGCCTTATCAGACGGTTCTTCCGACCTACGCCGCGACCGCTTGGTATCACAAGAAGCTGCCGGGCGATCACAAAGATCTCGAGGCGCTGTTGTCGGAAGTGGAACAGTTCTCGATGGGGGAGTATGGACGCGCGCTGGCGGCCGGATCCGATCTGAGTCCCGCGGACAAGCGGGCGGTGGCCGAAAAGCTGCACCAATACACGGGCCTGCCGGTGGAGTACATTCTCAAGGCGGACCTGCGCATCGACGGCGGGGAGTTTCGCCAGAATCTGCAGGATGACGCCGGATTGACCACGGGACGGCTGGATACCCGATTTTCCGGTCCCGATATCGATCCATTGAGCCAGCGTGCGGACTACGACCCGCAATCGACCGCGCTGGGATCTGCCTACGTTTCCGCATTCAATGAATATGTGCGCAAGGAGCTTCGCTACGGCGACGGCAGGGACTTCAAGCACAGCATCTCCGCGGGCAGGAACTGGAGCTTCGTGCACCAGCAGCCGGGGCAGAATCAGCGGTTTGGGTCGTCGCGTCAGGGCTCGAACGTCATGCCGGACCTGGCGAATGCGATGAAGATCAATCCGAATCTCAAGGTTCAGCTGAATGCCGGTTATTTCGATCTCGCCACGCCCTTCTACCAAGGCGTGTACGAAATGCACCACCTGCCGATTCCCGCAAATTTGCAGGCGAATATCGAGTACAAGTTCTACGACTCGGGCCACATGGTTTACGCCAAGGATGCCTCGCTGAAGCTGCTGCACGACAATGTCGTGGGGTTCATTCGCAGAACCAGCAACCAGGGCGGTTGACAGGGCGTGTCGCGCAGCGCCGCCGCTGCGCGACACCCTTGCGGAAAACTTGAGACAGGCCGCTACGGCGGTGTGCCGTCCTTGAGGTAGGTGGCCAGCCACTTGTGAACCTCTTCATAGAAGTGGCGGCTGTCTTCGGGCTTGAGAATCCAATGCCAGGCGTCCGGCCACACGAGCAGGCGGCTCGGCACGCGCATCCGCTGCAGAGCGCTCCAATTCTCGAGCGTATTGTTGATCGGGACTCTGAAGTCGCGTTCGCCGATGCTCAGCAGCATCGGGGTCTTCCAGTTCGCCGCATAGGTCAGGGGACTTTGATCGCGCCACACGGGATTTCCCTCCCAAGGGGGGCCGCCGTTGGTCACCTCGCGTCCGTAGATGCCGTCACTGGTGCCCCATTGGCTGGTGAGGTCAACTTCGCCCGCATGACTGACGATGCATTTGTAGCGCGTGCTGGTCGCTTCGATCCAGTTGGCCAGGTGTCCGCCGTAGCTCGCGCCTGCCGCGCAAGCCCTCGACGCATCGATGAAGGGATATCGCTTGATGGCCTCGTCAAGCGCCTGATTGATTTCATCGCCGGGGGTTTTCAGCGGGTCAAGCTTGATGGCTTGTGCGAACTTCTCGCCGAAGCTGGTCGAGCCGGTGTAGTCCGTCATCAAGACGACGTAGCCGGGCGCGGCCAGCAGGTGATAGTTCCAGCGCAGACCGATCTGATCCGGATTGTTGCTCGCCGCTCCGCCGTGAATCAGCACCAGCACCGGATATTTTTTTGCCGCGTCAAAGGCCGGCGGCAGCACGATCATGTTGTGGATGTTGCGGCCCTTGGCGCTGGTGAAATAGAAGTGCTGCGGCGGCTGCCAATCGATTGCCGCCGCGGCCGCGGTGTTCACCTGGGTGAGATTGACGTGGGCGCGCCGGGCCGGGTCGATGCGCACAATCTCGGCCGGTTTGACCGAGCTGCCGTAGGCGGCGATGAGAATGGGTTTCGCGGCCTTTTCCGGGATCTCGAGCGAGGTATAACCGCCGGTGGCCGGTTCGATGACCAGCGACGGCTTGCCGCCGTCCGCGGCAACTTGATAGAGGTTTTCCTTTCCGGCTTCCGGTACCAGCAGATAGATGAGCTTGCCGTCGGGGGTGAGCGCGTAGCGCGAGGGTTCCCGGTCGAAATCGCGCCCGACGAGCGCGGGCTCGCCGCCCGCGGGCCAGGGAACCTTGTAGAGCCGGGGCAGGTGATACACCTCCAAGTCCTGCGGCTCATACTTGAAATACAGCGATTTGCCGTTGGGGCTGAAGCTCGCTTCCCGGTAGTCGCCTGCGGCGGGACTCACAATGCGAGGTTCCCCGCCATCCGCCGCCATGCGATACAGGTGATACCCGACGTGCGCGAACGCGGCATTCCATCGCTCGCTCGTGGCGGTGAAGAGCACCTCATGGCCGTCCGGACTCCAGACCGGCGCGAGGGTGACGCCGGTGTCGGTCTCTGATCCGGAAAATCCGGCGATTTTGGCCAGGGCGGTGCCGGAAAGGATGTCCTTGGGGAGCGATCCCGGCTCAATGGACTGCACCATGAGCGTTGGCTGGCGATCATCCAGCCACTGGTTCCAGAAGCGGATCGGAAAGTGCTCGTAGCTTCGCACGTTGTATTTGCGCGCCTTGCGCTCGGCCGCAATCTTTTTGTTCGCCTCATCGTCCATCGCGTTGGGATAGACGAACGATTCGAACAGAATTGCCCTGCCGTCCGGCCGCCATTTTGGGTTTGAAGCACCGGTGGAAACAGCGGTGAGACGACGCGCCTCGCCGCCCTCGGCAAGATTCAAGATATAGACCTGCTCAGCCTCGTCGGTCTCACGCTTGGTCGTAAAAGCGATGCTGCTGCTGTCAGGAGACCACGCGACCTCGCCCTCCGGGGCCTTGGTGTTGGTGATCCGCCGCGGCGGCTTCAGCCCATCGACCGGGACCAACCACAGGTCGCTGACGGCCTTGTCGGCATCGTAAGAGGGCTCCAGCACCGAGTACACGATCCACTTGCCGTCGGGACTCGCGGCCGGAGCGCCGACGCGCTTCATCATCCAAAGCGCCTCGTGCGTAATCGGCTTGAGGGAACGGGGCGACTGGGCTGTCGACGCGAGTGGCGCCGCGAGGCACGCCGTCATCACGAGCGCGAAGAATCGAAGCTGTTTCATCGGGTGTCACTCATTGGGCTGAAGGGCTGTTTCAATTGGCATGTGCAATCATCAGAACGTTGGCGAATATCGTGCCCTCGCTCATGGGCGTCTGCTGTACGTCGAAGCCGCATTCGCGGAGCAACGTGTGCCACTGGCCGGCGCTGCGGCAATGCGTGGCCACGCTGGCATGACCGCGGGACCGCATCACCAGCTTGTCGACCCATTGACTGTAATGAAAGCGCAAGCCGCCGTCCGCGTCGCCGATGCGCAGCAGCAGCAGGCCGTCGGCGGGCAATGCGGCGCGCACCCGCTCGATGACCTGCCGCTGCTCCTCTCGAGTGATGTAGTGCAGGACATCGAGGATGACCACGGCGTCCATCGTGCCGAATTCGGCGTGGCGGATATCACCTTGCGATATGTCGCAGTCATGGCCGAGCGCAATGCGCGCACGCTGCACATCGCGGATCATCAGTTCAATGCCGCGAGTCGAGCTCGGTCTTGGCGCCGGCGGCCAGCTTCCCGGCCAACTGCCGCTTTCGTAGCATTGCAGGGCGGCTCTAAGCCACGCAGCGAGCAATCCTTGACCGCATCCCAGGTCTAAAATACGGCTTCGTCCGAGCAATAACCCCCGTTCCAGCAGCGCACGAAAGACCGGATCGCCGCGCAATTTGCCGCGTGCAAAATTGTAGGCAAATGCGCCGGCGTCGCGATATGGCTCGCTTGCCCGATCGACCAGCGCTGCATGCTCGACGGTCAGTTTACGGAACCGGGATTTTTCAGACCGCGACGCTTCATTGCGCTCTCCCCATGACCATTGCCAATCGCAATACTACTCGTCTCAAGCCAAGGGTAAATGATGCGGACGCACCAGCATGTGCCAATCTTGGTGCTCCTCCAAAATCAGTTCAATGGCCTCGAAGATCGATTCCTTGATCGGCGCGGCATTGACCGGTGACCCCTGCGGGTCCGATGCCGCCCGGATCAGCCCGATGGCGCGCTGCAATTCTCCCCACAGACGCTCGGATGTCGAACCGAGCCGATAAGCCTCGGACTGGGCGAGAGCGCCATGCAGCGATGCGCCCAACGCCGGGAAAAAAGTCGTGAGCACGGACAACCAAATCGTGTGCACGGCAAGATGCGACAGCGCGCCGAGCGCGGTCAATCCGAACAGCCCGATATTCACGGAATGAACCCGATGCAGCAGCGCGTGCTGCCGGTTGGCGACGCGATGGTGATAGTGTGCCTGCGCCTCGAGAATTCCGATGGTCCAGACTGCGTATTTCGCGACGAACGCCGGATCCGACCAGGCGGCATCGAGCAGAGTGCGCGCCAGGGACTCGTTTTTTGCGCAGATTCCTTCCAATTCGTCGCCGCTGCGCAGGTGATTGCCGGGGTCGAACACCCGCATATACCAGTTCGCGGAGGGCTCCGGCTCCGAGAAATCGATGAGTGGAGCGACCAGCGGCAGATACCAAATCAATTCTGCGGCCGTGCGGGCCCGCAGCCACTGTCCCTGCCAATCTTGCCGGTGACCCAGCCAATAAATCGTACTTACCGTGCCGATCACGACCACTTCTGCGAGGGCCCATAGTCCCAACACCGGATGCTGTACATGTCGGCGATCGTCCCAGCCCAAGGCGAGCGGCAACACCGCGAACAGCACGGCGAGGGCGCTCAGCAGATAAATGGCCCAGAAGCCGCTGCGATAACGGTGTCCAAAGTGCACGGCGCGCGCGTCAAACATCAGGTGCGCGGGCGCGAGGGCCTCGATCAGCGGCAATAACCGTTCCGGAGGATTGGCGGGCGGCGGGGGCGGCGCGCTGCTCAGGCCGGCGCCGATCAGCAATACCCGTTGAATTGCCTGATGCAGCGCCATCAGCTCAAGATTTCGTAGGTTGTGGCAAATATGTCGTGGGCGACGATGCCCAGACTGCCGTCTCCATAATCCACCAGCCAATCGCCGGGATGACCGCTGAGCTTCGAGACTTCATCGGCCAGTATCACCTCGAAGGGTTCCTGCATTCGCAGCGCCAGAATATGGTAGGGCAGGCTGATGTATCGGCCGGACGTACCGGCGATGGTTGGCGGGATCGGCCGGTATTTGTGCAGAAATTTGGCGTGCGAGACCCGCCAATGGTGGCCGCCATTGCCCGTCAATATTGCGTCCCCCGGATGCGCGTGCACCTCTCCTTCGGGAGTGCGCACGATGCAGGCAACGTCCGTGAAGCGAGCTTCCACCTCGCGTTCCAGTTTTCTCGCCTCGACGCGCTGCGGATCGCCGGAGATCTCGACGCTGTAACCGATCTTTCCGTTACATCGAAAAATCAATGCATTGCATCCTTTGTTATTCTGAGGCGGCTGGAATGATACACAACCTTAACGGCGCCGCTAATGCAATCTCGCCTGTTCCAGACAGGCTCGATTGCGTTAAATGCGGGACGTTGCCGGCTTAGTTTTGGCCGATTTCGATCGACCATCCGGGACCGGACTCTATTTTGTGGACTGCCGCGTAGCTGCGCTGATTGAGCGCCACAGCGAGGTTCAACAGGCTGTTGATGTACACGAGCGGCTTGCCGACCGGGACTTCGCCAAAGGTTCGCCGATAGGGCGCCAGCGTCTCATCGACCAGCTTGTCGTCATGGTAGATGCGCACGTGCAGGAGAGTGCCGAGCGCGACATGCAGCTCGTCAAACAATGGTTGGGGGATATTGGTCCACACATTGCCGTATTGAACATCGAGTATCGGAATCATTCCCGATACCTTCTGCTCCATTCGGCGAGGTTTCCGGTACGCCAGAGTGATGAGGTTCTCCGGCCGCAGCGGCGGCCCCACCTGCTCAAAGGTAATGATGCCCGCCGCGAGCCGCGCGCCCGTATAGCCGAACACATCGCGGCCGTGAAAGGTATGCGAATCGCCGGATCCCGGACGGCGGTTCGTGCTCTCATCGATCTGCCGCAGCCCCTCGATGCCGTCGCGTTCCGCGACCAGGGACAGCAAGCCGTTGTCGGGTCCGACGAAGTAGCGGCCGGTGCGCGTTTTCATCACGACCGACAGGCGCTCCGTGCCCACGCCGGGGTCTACCACGGCGACAAAGACCGTGCCCACCGGCCAAAACTGCTCGGTTTGATAGAGCCGGTACGCGCCGTCGAAAATACTCGGATTTTCGTGACTCAAATCAGAGATCAGCAATTCCGGCGATACGCCGTAGGCGACGCCCTTCATCGCGGAAACCGCACCATCTTGCGTACCGAAGTCCGTCAACAGAACCAGCGGCGCCCGTGCCTGGGCGAGTGCGGCGAAGAGCAGGAGCAGGGTTGGCGGCAAAACCCAAGCCCGCGGCGAGTGCGCGCGGGGGGCCTGACCGCCGCCCCTCATTTTTTCTGTTCTTCGAGAGGATAGGTGCGCGCCGGTTCGGCGATGGGCGCGACTCCGGGGGGCTGTCCGGCGGTCGCAGGCACATCCGCCTGCGGAGCGGGCGAGGTGCGCACCGCGGTGCCTGAGGCCTCCGCCAATCGCGCGAGAAATCGTTGCGCGGTCTCGGGAGGCGCCGGCGCCTGTCCCGCAAAGATCTCCGACGCGCTCACGCCACTCTTGTGATAGAACGATGCGTTCGCCGAGCGGTCAATCGAGATCACGCTGCCATCCAGCGCAACGCCGCCGAACAATCCGCGCGTGCGGGCGTAGGAATAAATTTCCGCATGAAAAGTCACGTCGGTGGCGGCCGAGCCTTGCCGTCCTACCGGACCGGTCGCAACCGAAGCGTCAGCTCCCAGTGTGAGTTTGCCGCCGGCGACGCCCTCAACGCCGGCCTTCGTGGTGAAGACCAGGATGATGTCGGAGGACTGCGCGCCCGCTTGGAAGCCCCAGCTGCCGCCGGTCAGCGAAACGAAGACCGGATTACTCCACGCAGAAGTCAGCTTGTCGCGTACCGAGAGCACACCACTGCCGTGGCGCCCGCCGAAAATGAACGCGACCTTGGTGACATCGGGAATCACGGCAATGCCGTAGGCATGTGCGAGCAACGTATCCGGCAAGCGCACATCCGGCATGGCTCTGACTTCTTCAAGCACTTCGGTCGCGGTGAGCAAGCGTCCTTCCTCGCGCGCGCCGGCCTGTGCAATATTTGCAAACGCAGCCGCGAGTATCGCGGCCCCGAGTAGGACACGTGGGTGTTTTCTGTTTGGCATCAAGGAGCCCTCCAAAATTGCGGATAGTTTACCGCAAGACGGAGGCAGGGGTCGGCTTGAGTTCCGCCAGCACTCGCGCAGCGTCCGCGTCGCGATGATGTGCCCGGTAATATTCCGCGAGCCGTTTCGTCGCCAGCCCGACTTCGGGATGCAAGGGTCCTACCGTTTTCAAGAGCTTCGATCGCGCCGCAACCAGCATCGGTTCGCCTTCAGCCGAGTTATTCTGCGCGATCAGCAACCAGCCCAAGCTCGCTTCGGTGCGAGCGGCCCGCCAGTCGCCGGGGCCCGCGGAGCCCAACTCGATGTCCAGGGCCGCGCGCAGTTCGGTTTCGGCGTCAGACAGTTGTCCGCGGCGCAGAAGCACTTCGCCGAGCAAGTGTCGCGTTGCGGAGACATACAAATGGCGAGGGGGCAGCGACTTCTCGTATATCTGCAGAACCTGCCGCGCCGTGCGCTCGGCGGCGTCCAGGTTGCCGCCGTCGAGATGCAACTTGGCGACGGCATCCATGAAGTAACCGACCTGGTAATGGTCGGGGCCCAGGCGCTCCGAAATTATTCTCAAGGCATCCTGGGTCATTTTCATGGCGCGCACCGGATCGCCTTCGCGCTCGTAAACCGTGCCGAGATTGGCTTCGATCGACGCCACGCGCTGGTTGTCCATGCCGAAATCGCCGCGCTCGATCTGCATGGATTCATTCAGCATTTGTTCCGCTTCGGCGTACTTTCCCTGCTGCATCAGCAGGTAACCCAAATTTGCCATCGACGCCGCATAGTCCGGATGATTGCGGCCGACGGTCGCGCCCATCAAATTCATCGAGTCGCGCATGAGCTGCTCGGCGTTCACAAAGTTGCCGGACCATTGCGCGGCGCCGGATAGGGCGCCGAGTGTCGTTGCCACCCCTAAGCGCTGATCGCCGGGGACCCGGCGATACATGGCGAGAGCCTGGTTGAATAGTGTATTGGCGAGTTGCGGATCGCTTTTGGCATTCAGCGAGAAGAGCCCGTACTGATACAAAATGTCGGCCGTCTCGACCGAGGACGGTGCAATGCCGGCCCGGGAGAGCGCGACCGCCTCTTTGATATTCGCTTCGGCGCCCGCGAGGCGGCCGGCATCCGCCAGAGCCTGCGACAAATCGGCCAGTGCCGCGGCCAGCTTGCCGTTGTCGACGGGGCGAGCGTCGCGGCGAATGGTCACGGCCTGCTCGAACAACGGTATGGCGCGATCGTTCGATCCCTGTCTGCGGTAGGCGAGACCGATGCTTTCAAGCAGCTGGGCGCGCACCTCGGGCTGCAGATTCAAATTGCCTTTGATTTTTTCAGCACCTTGATCCAGCAAGTCCTTGGCGGTGGGAACCTTGCCTTGGGCGGTAAACGGGTCGGCCTGAGAGAAGACATCGACCATGAAGGCCGAAACTTGCTGCGCGCGATCGCGCTCGAGGGCCGTCGCATCGCGCGCGATCAGAATGCGATGATTCTCCCAAAGCGTCACGCCCGCGATCACTGCCAGGCCGACAAATACGGCGGCGGTTACGAGCGCGGCGAGCAGGTTGCGCCGCAGAAATTTGGCCGTGTTGTAGCGCCAATCGCCCTGACGCGCCCGCACGGGCTGGCCATTGAGGTGCCGGCGCAGATCGTCGGCCATCGCCTCGACCGAAGAGTACCGCCGGTCCGGCTCCTTGCGCATGGCCATGCCGACAATGGCATCCAAATCACCGCTCAAGCGCGCGCGCAGTCGTTGCGGAGAGAGTCCGCGCCGGTCTGAAATGCGGCTGCGATCGCTGTCGCTTTCGCCCTTGAGCTTGGCGACGACCACCTGACTCGGACGGGCCGGATCATCCATGCAAATCGCGCGCTCCAATTGCAGCTGGCTATAGCTCAACAGCCGATAGGGCGATCGGCCCGTCAGCAATTGGTACAGCAGCACGCCGAGCGCATAAATGTCCGTCGCCGTGGTAATGGGCCTTCCCAGAACTTGTTCCGGCGCGGCGTTTTCGGGCGTGAGAATCCGCTCCTGCAGGCGCGTGACGGGCAAGGTATGCGATAGATTTTCGGGAGCGAGCAACTTTGCGATGCCGAAATCGAGCAGCTTCGGATTGCCTTCATCGGTGACGAAAATGTTGGATGCCTTGATGTCGCGATGAACCACCAAGTTGCGGTGCGCATAATGAACCGCGGCGCACACCGAGACAAACAGCTCGAGGCGCTCGCGAACGAACAAGGTGCGGCTGTCGCAGTAGCTGTCGATGGATTCGCCATCGACATACTCCATGACCAGATACGGTGTCCCGTCCTCGAGGTCGCCGCTGTCTATGAGGCGCGCGATCGAGCCGTGGTCGAGCGTCGCCAGGATATGGCGCTCGCTATGCAACCGGCTGCGCAGCCGCGGATGCACCGTCGCGTGTTGCAGCACCTTGATTGCGACGACCCGGTGATATTGCGAATCGTCGCGCTCGCCGCGGTACACGACGCTCATGCCGCCGTGGCCCAGAATCGAAACCACGCGATAAGGACCGACCCGGGTTCCAAGCAAACGGTCCCGATGATCCTCCAGCAGGGACTCGGCGGCCGCGCCGACCGCGTGCAGCAGCGGATCCTCCTTGCTGCTGTCCCGGGCCAACAGCGACTGGACCGATGAGCGCAGATCCGAGTCGTCGCCGCAACACCGGTCCAGTTGCGCAATGCGCTCGGCGCCATCCATGTCGGCCACCTGCTCGAACACCGATTTGATTTGATGCCAGCGTGCGCGAGGGATCATGGGCTGAGCCTAGGCGCCGATTTCGTTCAGCAGCCAAGCCTTCGCGAGCCGTATGTCGCGGTGCACCGTGGCCTCCGAGGCACCGACGGCGGTGGCTATCTCTTCGTACGTCATTCCGCCGAAATAATGCAGTTCGATGACTTGTGCGAGGCGCGGCTCGAGCTGCTGCAAACCCTCCAGGGCCTCATCGAGAGCGACGACATCGACGTCGATCGGCAACGAGAGTTCGGCAAAATCGACGCCTGTATGGTCGCGCACGCCGCCGTCGCGTTTGACGCGCGAGCGCGACTTGGCATGGTCCACCAGCACGCGTCGCATGAGCCGCGATGCCAGCGCGAAGAAGTGTTGACGATCCTGTAGATCGACATTGGCCTGGACGAGCCGAAGAAAGGCTTCGTGCACCACGGCGGTCGCCTGCAGCGTGTGGCTGCCGCGCTCGGTGCGCATGTAGCCGCGCGCCAAGCGGCGCAACTCGTCGTAAACCAGCGGGGTCAAGCGCTCCAAAGCCTGAGGATGGCCGGTACGCCATTCGGTCAGCAGCTGCGTGAAATTGGCTGGGACTTCCATCGTCATTTATACACAACCATGGACGATTTTGGGCTTCCCCCGCCGTTTAGGGCTTTGGCCCAAGCATACATTGTTGTGCAATGTGAGGGGAATTCCGCACGAACGTCGCTTACAGGAGTAGGCCGCCCGTGCCAATTGGTCGCGGTCTTTTACCAACTATACACCGGAGCAATCACTATGAAGGTCAGTTTAGCCGCTTTGAACACCGCTTGCGCAGTCGCCAGTTCCGCTTTTATCGGTTTCGATGTTCCGCCGATCATTCCGCCGCATTCGCCCGCGCTGACTGGCGCTTTGCAGCAAAGTGCCTAAAGGACCTCAAGACATGCATCGTCGAAGAATTACCGTGGCCGTGGCGGCAGTTTTTGCGATCGGCGCCGCATTTGCGGCGCAACCCACGTCGCTTCGCGCCGATTGGGGCCAAGGAGTGGTGTCGCAGCGCTCGCCGTGGATACCGGGCTCGGCCAGCCCGATGTCGGCACATGAGCCGTACGGGCTGCCGTTAGCTCCGCCACGATAAGGTAAAAACGGCCGGCGGGGCGGGGCTCTTTGGAGCCTCGCCCCGTGTGTGTGCGCGAGGCTGGCGTGCACGCTAGACTTGCGCGCACGAATCCTGTCGGAGCCCTCGTGTCCAAAATTGTCGTCATTGCCCATCGCGGCGCGAGCGGTGAACGGCCGGAACACACCCTGGAATCCTACCGCCTGGCGATCGAGCAGGGTGCCGACTACATCGAGCCGGATCTGGTGATGACGCGCGACGGGGTGCTCATCGCACGTCATGAGAATGAGATCGGCGGCACCACCGATGTCGCGCAGCATCCTAGGTTTGCGTCACGGCGCCGCACCCAGGTCATCGATGGCGAATCCATGACCGGCTGGTTTACCGAGGATTTCACGCTGTCGGAGATCAAGAGTCTGCGTGCACGCGAGCGGCTCGCGGAATTGCGGCCGCAAAATTGCCGGTACGACGGGCAATTCGCGGTGCCGACGTTCGATGAAATCATGCAGCTGGTTGCCGGTGCGAACCGCTGTGCAGGCCGCAATCGGCCCGTCGGGGTGTATCCGGAAACGAAACACCCGGCGCATTTTTCAAAAATCGGATTACCGCTGGAGCTAACCCTGTTGGATACGCTGCGGCGTCATCATTATGCCGAGCCGGACTCGCGCGTCTTCATCCAGTCGTTCGATCCGGGCAATCTACGGCAGATGCGGCGCATGACGCGTCTGCCGCTGGTTCAGTTGCTGGAGCATGAACTGGGCGACCTTGGCGAGATTGCCAAGCATGCCGATGCGATCGGCATCGCCAAGGCGCTGGCTACGCCGGAGGCAATCGAGGCGGCGCACGCCGCGAATCTTCGCGTGCACGTATGGACGTTTCGGGCCGAGAATGAGTTCTTGCCGGCCGACCTAAAAATCGGTGAAGGCGCCGGCGCGCATGGCAACCTCGAAGCAGAGATCAAGCGCTACCTTGAACGCGGCATCGACGGGTTTTTCGTGGATTTTCCCGCCCTCGGCGTGCGCGTTCGAGATGCCTATATTTCCGCACTCCAACCGCTGCACCAACCGCTCGCGGACACCAATTTGCCCGGGAACAGGCTGCAGGGACGGTAGGCGCCGCCCGCGCCCTGCAGCAGCAGACAGTTGTCGCAACGGGAGCCCTTTACGAAGGCGGGATACTTCTTGACGTCGACTTGGTTTGCGTTTTCAACATAGCCCAGCGCGACGGCTGCGGAATCTTTGACATCAAGATGCGGCAACTCGGCGCTTCGGGAACGACCGGCCGGAAGAACCGCGGCCGCTGCGGCGGCGGCTAGATTCTTCAGCAGCGATCTGCGGTTCATTGCTCGCCTAAGGGTGCTGCGGCTCATGGTTGCTGCTTCCTGATATGCTGAGATTTTTGGAATCTCAAGTGCCCAGCATACCGTTATTGCTCAAAGTTGCGCGAGTGGCGTTTTTTGCGGCGCTGATCTTTACTTTTTACAGCGCCGTGATCCCGCCCGCGCATGCCCTGCGCCTGACGCCTTGGGACAAGGCGACGCATTTCATTGCGTTCTACACGCTGACCGGACTCGCCGTGGCGGCCTTTCCCAAACTCAACTTAGCGGTGATCGCCGCGATGTTGTCCGGGTTTGGCGCACTCATCGAAGTAGTGCAGGGGTTGCCCTCCGTGCATCGAGACCGCGATTTTTGGGACTGGGTGGCGGATTCGATCGCCATCGCCTGTGCGCTCGGGCCGATGCTGCTCTATTGGTGGCGCGAACGGGTGAGTTCAGCTCAGAAGTACACGGAGACGAAAGCTTGAAACACGTTGGCATTGAATTGGTACAAAGGTTCAGTGCCCGGACTGTACCCCTGCGGGATGCCGAAATACTTGATATTGCGAAAATCCAGGTAGTTGAAGCGGATTCGGCTGGCGTCCAGCGTCACCGTGCCGCGCTTGAAGAACCTCCAGCCGTCCGGCCAAAACGCGTAGGTGACCTTGGCTCCAATCGTCGTGTTGTCCAGCGCCGCGAGATTTTGATCGCGCGCCGTGAAATTCTGCGAACCGGCAAAGGGAAATAAATCGCTGTAGAACGTCGCCGCGGTCTGCTTGTAGTAGCGCACCCGCCCTTCGAATATCCATCGATTGCGGATGGGATGGGTGTAGTCGATCTCGTAGGTGTTGCCGACCACGCCCCACGTGTCGGTGTAGTAGCGGTACAAGGCCGTCACCGCGGCGCGGTACGGTAGATAGTACTTCCCCTGCAGCTGCACCGCGGTGCTGGTATGGGTATCGGGATACACCTGGCTGGCCAGGGTGTAGCCGATCGGTTTGGTCGGATCGAGATAGCGGATCTCCCGATAGGGGTTCGCTAGATAGCCTGCATCGGTGATGACCTGAAGATTCAGGCCGGCGATAAAATTCTTGGTGACGATCTGCGACACGCCGGCGCTATAGGCGCGGGTCAGCGCGTGCCCCACCCAGGTGACATCGGGTTTATCCGCCGTGCCGCCGTTGTCCCCGACCGTGTTTTGCGTCCTGGCGAAACCCAGCGTCACCGTCGTCAAATCGCCGAACATGTCCTGACTTAGCGAGAAACTCGCCGTCTCCGATATATAGTCGCGCTCCACGCTCGAGGTGTACGACGCGGTATACGTGGTTTTGTCGCGCAGGTATTCGATGGTGCCGCTTTTTTGCCTGCGTTCATCCTTGATGACGCTGGCCTGGCTCAGGACATCGATTGAAGCGCCGCTGACCTTGTCGACGAAATAATTGGCTTCGAGCGCAAAATTCTCCGTGACCTTCGCGCGCGCCGTGGCCGAATAGCCGGTGATGTCCATTCCGCCGCCGCTGTACTTGCTCCAGAAAACGTCGGCGCGGTTGTCAGGAAGCACATCGGCACTCGTGCTGCGGACCAGCAGCAGAGCCGCGATCACTGCGGCGCGAGCGACGATGTGTCTAGGCGTCATGCGTATGCGTCATGCGTTTTTTCGTCAATTGCAGCCGCAGCCGCCGCCCGCGCCGCCGGTGGCGCCGCGCGAGCCTTCTCTGGATTCCCGGATGTGATCCAGATAAGCGCTTGAAATGGCGTCGCGGTCCCAGGCCATGATGGGGTCCGCCAAGCGGTCGCGCTCGTAGGGCTTCACCCAGGGCTGGATGCTGCAGGCGCTCGATAGCAGCAGAGCGCCCAACACGGTTCCCGACATCACCATCTGACGGCGGCGCATGGCTTACTCCCGAATGAGTTGACGAATTCGATCCTGATAGTCGTTTTCATCGCCGGGTTTGTAGCCGCGATGAATGTAGCGAATCTGCCCTTTACGGTCGATGATGACCGAGCTCGGCATTTCGTCGACGTGGTAGGCCTTGCTCACCTGGTTCGCCGGATCCAGGAGCACCGGAAAACTGACGGGCTTGCGCTCCAGCAATTGCTTGACCGGCGGCGCCTCTTTGTCGACGTTGACGCCGATCAGGGTGAAGCCGGCCGGCTTGTACTTCTTATACATCTGATCGAGCAGCGGCATTTCCTGCTGGCACGGTCCGCACCAGGTCGCCCAGAAATTGACCATCACGACCTGGCCCTTGTAAGCGCTGAGGCCGCTCGGCTGGCCCGCAAGAGTCGTGAGCGTAAATGATGGTGCGGGGCCCGAGGCATCGCCGCCGGCCGCAAACGCGGTGGAGGCGACGACAATCGCGGCCATCGCGCAGCGTTTCAGCAAAACCGAGGTGCTAAGCATGGATCTTCACTCCTGATCAATAAAAAACGGTTAAACCGAGGGTGGCTTCGATGTTGTCGACGTTCTTGGTGCGTCCGGTCAGGCTGGTTTCGAAAATGTGGTCCCTTACATCCACATGAATGGCCAGCCAGTCGGTTATCAGAAGCCGCTCACCCACTCCAAAGTTCAGCGCGAATTGGTCCTTGTCGGCAAATTTCACATCGCCCATGCCGACCGTCACATACAAAGCCGAGTTGAACGCGCGCCCGCGTCCGAGAAAAATCTCGCCGGGAAGTATGTTGTAGCCTACGTCCAAGTCGTAGTACGTGAAGTGTCTCCCAGAGTCGCTGAGAACCGTAATATTCGGGAATACGTCCTCGAGACTCGTGGTGCCCGCCTTGGATCGGGCCAGGAAGCCTTCCAGGAAAATATCCTCGGACACGTGGTAGGCGGCTCGTACGCCGTAGAGCGGATTGGTGCCGAAATCTTGAATGCTGAGCGCGCCGTAGTAGCCGCCAAGTTCGAAGTCCTTGGCCTTGATGTGCGGCGTCTTGACGACGCGCCGCGGGACCTGAGGCTCGACAATGGACGGTTCGCCCTGCGGCTCTTCGGCAACGACCTCGGGCGGCGCCTTGTTTCCGCGGTGGAACCAGCCACAGCCGGACAGCAGCGCGGCGGCTAGAAGAATACAGCTAAGCCGAATTTCCATTCTTCTAAATCCTCGTACACATTCAGGTCGTTGAAGACGACGTAGTGGCGCCAGTCGACGCGCCACATAAATCGCCGGGTGATGAATCCGCGCGCACCCAACGAAACGTAAGCCATTTCGTTGCTCTTCTGCAGCGGAGCAGGCGGCACTTTGTCCTGGATATATTGATAAGCCGCGCCGATTCCGGCGGTTGGCGAAAACCACTTCCACTCCGGAATGAACGTATGCCGCATGCCGAGCGACGCTATATAGCGATTGTCGATCGTGCCGAAGGCTTGCTGTATGGCCAACTCGACGTCGAGGCTGTTGGTCAGCGCATAATCCCCATAAGCCGTGACGAGATTCTCCCGGTTGTACACGCCATAGCCGGCGCCGAGCTCCCATCGATGCGAGGCGAATTCCGGATAGGGCGGTATGGGTGCCGGTTCGCCGGACTCGAGCAGCGTGCGCGCCAGGTCTGCCCGGCGCACCCAGCCTTCATCGCCGTGCGGCCCACGCACCTTGAACCAGTCGGTGCGGCTGTAGAGCACCGTGAGCAGCTCGTCGCGCCCGATGACGTACACGACGGGAAATCCGCGTCCGGGCCCGGAGTGCATTTCCACGTACGGGTCCGTGACCACCAGCACCAGGTTCTTTGCCGCCGCATTTGCCAGTCCTAGATGTAACGCCTGCACCAACAGCACCAGCGCGAGCAGACGACGCATCAGGTCAGTTCGCTACGGGCGCGACAAACGGATCGTTGTAGAACTGCGCGCCAATATCCAACCACTCGGCGATCAATCGCAGCTCCGCGGGAGACAAATAACCTGTGTGATCGAGTACCGGGTCATGAAAGCTACCGTCAAACATCCTGAAGAAAGTGGTCGAACCCGCAGCACTGCCCGCAACCATCGGCGGCGCCAGTGAGACGGGCACCATGATGGTCGTCGGCTGGCCGGTGACCGGGTCCGGAGGTCCGGGCGCCGGCACCAACAGGTCCTGCAGCACGCCCATATTAAGCGTCTGTGCATTATGTGCAAACAGAAGTTGCTCATACGAGGTAACGACCGTGGTGTCGACGTTCGACGCGGTGCCGTTCAAGTCCAGCTGACCCTGCGGCACCTGCACCATCGCCATCGCATTGACCGGGTTGTGGCAGACCGAGCAGGTGGTCGAGGTCATGGCGACGCCGTTCACGGTGTTGGTGCGGCTCGCGAGACTCCACACCGACTGCATGAAGAGCTGTTTCACCGGATCCATGTCGTAGTGAATCGTGATCCGGCATTGCGCGCTCCACGGCACGCAATTGGAATTGATCGGCGGCGATTCGTTGAGTCCCGCCACCCCGGAGTAGGTGTATGAGAAGGCCGTGTCCGGCTGCGGCGGCGTGGTGCCGGCGGTCCAGATGCCATCGTAGATCACGTCCGCACTCAGGATTTGCGAGCAGGGCGTGGCGGCCCCGTTCGGTGTCTTGCCGTCCGACGTACAGGTGCTCAAAGCGAGCGTTTGCGCCATCGTCGCGCCGGCATTCGTCAGGGCAATGGCCGGATTGGTGTTCGGGAACGGCGAGCCCGTGGTCGGCGCGCCCTTGTTCACCGGATTGGTCAAGCCGGCGCGGCCATGCGAGGTCATATTCGCGGTGCTGTGGCAGCCGTTGCAGGTTTTGGTTTCTCCGGGTATCACTTGCAGCCAGCTGGTGTGCTGGGCGGTGATGCGCTTGGCGTTTGCATCGATGATATCGATCGTGAACGGGACGTTCGCGGGTACTTGAACCTGAACCGATCCATCGGGTTGAATCGGCGCATACCCCAGAATCTCCCGCATCCCCATGCCGGCCGGTCCAAAGGCGGAGTTGTTGATCTTGCGCACCGTCTTGCCGGGAATTTCCACGGCTTTTTGTATTCTGATGAATCGATAGGGGCGGGTATAAAAGGCCGCCTGGCCCGGGTCCGACACGCCGGCAATGTTGGGCGTTGCGGTATCGACGCCGTCGACGTCGTACACGCTGCTGATATCCAGCAGGCCGACGCCCGCGTTGGCCATGGTCGTGGCTTGGCCCGGCGCCGGTGCGGCATCGACCAGGGTCACGGGCGCCGGTTTTCTCGGTTGCAAGATGACCGGTTCGACGACCATCGTGCCCAGATCGGCGCTCAAGACCGGACCCAGGGTTCCCTTGTCCAGGTCATAAATCCACAGCGTGTATTGCGGCGGTGCCAGCGTCACATTGGCACCCGAGGTATTCGAGGCCGTGCACAGGTTGGTGGTATTGGGCGTCACGGTCGTGTCGAGCACCAGGCAGGGAGACCAGCTCACCAGCATGCGGTTGGTGCCGTCATATAACGGAAACACAGAGGCAAATCGGCCGCCCATGGACGGCATGTTGGCATCGGTGGTGACGCCCAGGTCCGTGAGGCTGGTCTGCGCCGTCCCGGCGGTCCCGCCCGGCGTGGCGGGCTGGTGGATTTCGACGAAGCCTTGCGCGTTGATCTGCACGATATCGCCGCCCAGCTGCGTGCCCAGGAACGGCCGCACGATGGCCACCAGCGTGCCATTGGCGAGCTCGCGCGCATTCAGGAATTGAATGACGTTGTTGTTGGTACCGGCAATATTGGCGCCGGTGGCGTGGCTGTTCGCACCATAGAAGAGCTCGAGGCCGGTGCCGTTGGGGTTGGCGCGATACAGGCTGATCTGGCCGCCGTTGGTCGACTCCCATCGCGAGAAGACCAGCTGGCCGTTGCCCAAAACAGACGGCGCGAAATCATGGTTGGTGTTGAAACTGATCTGATGTTGCGCGGTGCCGTCGCCGTTCATCACGTGCAGCAGAAAAATGGATTGCGAGCGGTCGTCGGTCTGCGCCTGGTACTGCGGCCGGCCCTCGTCGAGGAGGATGGATTGGGTCGCGAGCTGCCGCGACGAGGCGAACACGATTCTGCCGTCAGGCAAGTAGCGCGCGCCCACATCGTGGCCGGCGGTGATGCCGTCGTTGGTCAGCTGAGTGATGGCCTGCGTTGCGGCGTTGTACGTATAGATGTGCCAATTTGGCTGGGTCACATCGGTGTTCGGCTTCTTGGGGTTCAACGGCAGGCGCAGCGAAAACACCACGGTGGTGCCGTCGGGCGAGACGTCGAGATCGCGCACATCGCCCATCCCCTTGGTGATCGACCCGGTCACGTTCACTTCCGCGCCGGCGGCACTCGCCTGGCTGCGGATATACAAATCCCCGCCCGTGATGGAAGTGATGAGATCGCGAACATCGATGTCCTTGGTCAGGACCGGACGCTTGATGTAGGCGAGGGGGAAATTGGTGATTCCGGGTGTCAGGGTCTGACCGCCGGCAACGCCGGGCGCATGGCCGCTCGAGGCGCTGCTGCACCCGATCACGGCGAGCAAAGGCAACAAGGCGATTGCCGCGAGCGTCAAACCGTGACGGTGTTCACGCAGTGCGAAAGTGTTCATATAGCTACCTGTCTCAAAGTTCGGTTCAGCGACCAGCCGGACGCGTGCAGCCGGCGTCATTGAACTTAATCGGTCTCATGCACGCATCTTCTTATCGATGCTCATATGCATACTGTTAACGCACTCACAGAAGAACTTCTCCATATCCGTTTCTCTGTGCACGCCGCGCCAGACCGTGCGGGAATCGAGGTCAGGATATAGGTCAGATATCGGCCCTCGGTACTGTCGCGAAACGCCGACGTCGTTCAGATGAGACATTACTTGAACCTTGGCCGGCTGCGTATATTCGCGGCCAAGTCGAACCCACAACTCACGCGAGTGGATGCGCATATGAAGAACGGGATGGAGAAACCAATGACGCAGAGTGCACGCCGTACATCAGCGGCGCCGAATCTTGTTGCGTGCGCAGTACGCGCAACCATCTGTGCCGGCGCCTTGGCGTTGGTTGGCGCAAACGCGCTGGCGGGCAACCCCAACGCCGACCAAGCCACGCGCATATACAATCGCATCGCCGGCGTTCCCCCCACCGCCGCGCAGCTGGCCCAAATGACGGCCACCGACGCCGTGAGTGCGGCGCTGATAGCGACCCAGGATCCGGCTTTCTACAACAACACCATCCGCAACATGGCGGCACCCTGGACCAACCGCGACCAGTCGGTGTTCGTGCCGCTCAACGACTACACCGCGACCGTGATCGGCATGGTGAAGGACAACGTGCCCTTCAACACCTTGCTGAGCGCCGACTTGGTCTACGTCGGCGATGGCACGTCGGGCGAGCCGGCCTATTCGCCGTCGAACAACGCCATGTACGACGCGCTTGACGCCAATAATGTCGATCTGAGCCAGCACCTGGTCTCCAAGACGCAGTCCTCGCTCACCGGCATTCCGGCCGCGGCGACGGCCGGCGTCATGACCACACGCGGGGCGTCGAGCGCTTTTTTCATCAACGGCACCAACCGGGCGATGTTCCGCTTCACGATGCTGAATCATCTTTGCAACGACCTGCAGCTGGTGATGGACATCACCCGTCCGCCGGATCGCATTCGCCAGGACGTGACGCGCAGCCCCGGCGGCGTGAGCACGCTGTTCTTGACCAACTGCATCGGCTGTCACAGCGGCATGGATCCGATGGCACAGGCCTTTGCCTATTATAACTTCACCGCGACCGACCCGACCACCACGGACACGACGGGGCAGCTCGTCTACACCGCGGGTCAAGTGCAGCCGAAGTATCACATCAACAATACGAACTTCCCGCAAGGCTTCAACACCATGGATGATGCGTGGGAGAACCGCTGGCGCACCGGGCCCAACTACATCCTGGGATGGAGCGCAGCCCTTCCCGGCAGCGGCAACGGCGCCAAATCGCTGGGAACGGAATTGGAGAGCAGCGCGACCTTCGCCAGCTGCCAGGTCACCCGGGTGTTCAAGGATGTGTGCCTGCGCGCCCCGAACAGCTCGGCCGACTTCACCCAGGTCAATTCGATGATTTCTTCGTTCCAATCGCACAACTACTCGTTGCGGCAAGTCTTCGCTGAAGGCGCCGCCTACTGCATGGGGACCTGAGCATGAACGTTACTCGCATCACCGGCTTAGCAGCGCTTGTGGCGTCCATTGCCCTCAGCGCATGCGGTGGCGCCGGCGCACCGACAACGACCAATCCGGCTCCGTCGCAGACCGTGACCGCGGACGCCTACACCGGTCCCCCGGCGGCGACCGCCGACGTCACCGCCTTCCAGGTCAATTTCTGGAACAACGTGCGCGTGCAGAACCGCTGCGGCCAGTGCCACAACGCGACTTCGCCCGCGCAGATGCCGAACTTTGCGCGCAGCGACGATGTGAATCTCGCTTACGCACAGGCCAACACCGTGGTCAATCTGGCCACGCCCTCGACCTCGCTCATCGTCACCAAGGTGGCCGGCGGCCATAACTGCTGGCTCGCCGACAACGGCGCCTGCGGTCAAATCTTGACCACCTGGATCGCGAACTGGGCCGGCGCGGCGGGCGCTGCGTCCGCGACGCAAGTGCAATTGCAGGCTCCCCCGGACCAGACCGTGGGCCAGAGCTTGAACTTCCCCGCGGCTTATACCGAATACCAACAGACGATTTACATGAATATCACCAGCAAGTACTGCGTGCGCTGCCATGCCACGACGGCCGACCCGTCGGTGGAGCAGTCGCCTTACTTCGCTGATCCGTCGCTGCTCGTCGCCTATCCGGCCGCGATTCCGAAGATCGACTTCACGGGTTGCGCCGGCGCCGGCGGCAACAACGGCGGCACCTGCGGCACGAACTCACGCTTCTATCAGCGTCTGTTCATAGACAATCACAACTGCTGGGACAATTGCGCATCGGATGCGGCGCAGATGCTGGCGCAGATTCAGGCCTTCGCCGCCTCGATCACGCCGGCGAACATCGATCCCAACCTGGTCACCAGCAAGGCGCTGTCGTTGACCCAGGGCACGATCGCGAGCGGCGCCAGCCGCTACGATGCCGATACCATCGCCAAGTACGAATTCCAATCGGTGGTCAACAATACGACCTTCGATACCAGCGGTATCGATCCGTCGGCGGATCTGACCATCTCCGGCAACGTCACCCTGGCCGGCGGCTGGGGCATCAATGTCGGCGCCGGCGGCAAGGCCCAGGCAACGACTCAGGCCAGCCAGAAGATCTACAACTTCATTCAGGCCACCGGCGAGTTCTCGGTCGAAGCCTGGGTGGCTCCCGCCTTGGTGGCTGCCGACAAATCCTACATGGTCAGTTATTCGGGCGGCGACACCACGCGCAACTTCACGCTGGGTCAGACCAACCAAGACTATGACTTCATGCTGCGCAACACCAACACCGCACTGACGGGTCTGCCGCAGTTGCAGACGCCGAACGCGGCCATGGCGCTGCAAGCATCCTTGCAGCATGTCGTGCTGACTTACGATGCCGTCAACGGGCGCCAGATTTACGTCAACGGCACGCTGGTGCCGGTGCCCGATCCGCAGAAGGGCGGCACGATCTCCAATTGGGACAGCACGTTCGCGCTGGTGCTCGGCAACGAAGTGTCGGGCGACCGCTCCTGGCAGGGACTCATCAAGTTCGTGGCCATCCACAGCCGCGCCATGACGGCCGCGCAGGTCATGCAGAACTTCAATGCGGGCGTCGGCGAACGCTACTACCTGCTGTTCAACGTCTCGACTGTGACCGGCTTGTCGCAGGCCTACGTGATGTTCACCGTCAGCCAGTACGACAGCTACAGCTATATGTTCTACCAGCCGACGTTCGTCTCGCTGGATCCGACCGTGACCCCGAACAATATTCCCGTGCAGGGAATCCGCATCGGCATCAACGGCACGATTCCTCAGGTGGGCCAAGCCTATATCCCGCTCAACACGACGATCACCTCGGGCGCCTACACGCCGCAGGGCGAGGTGCTGTCGAACATCGGCACCGTGATCGGCTTGCAAGCAGGACCGCTCACCGACCAGTTCTTCCTGACTTTCGACCGGCTCGGCGATCACACCAACGTGGTCGTCGAGGCAACGCCGACGGCCCCGGCACCCGCGCCCGGCCCGGTGGCCGCCGACATCGGCGTCAAGACTTTCGCGCAGGTCAACTCGACCCTGTCTGCGCTCACGGGTGTGCCGACAGCGAACTCAACCGTCAATGCGACCTACTTGGCGGTGCAGCAGCAGCTGCCGCCGACACCGACGCTGGAAGGATTCTCGTCGGCGAATCAGGTGGGCGTCGCGCAGCTGGCCATCCAGTACTGCAACGTCGCCGTCAATACGCCCTCGCTGCAAGCGGCGCTGTTCGGCGCGCCATTGAGCGCCACTCAGTTCACGACTCAGCCCGGAATCGACTCGGTCACGACGGCGATCGCGAACAAGGTGCTTGGCACCGGGCTGCACAGTCAGCCGCTCCCGTCGACGATCACGACTGAGCTCAGCACCCTGATCCATACGCTGTGTACGACCAACTCGTGCACGACGACGCAGGGAACCTATGCCGTCGCCGCCGCAGCCTGTGCAACGGCGTTCGGCAGCGCCGATATGATGATCAATTAAGCATCGGAAGAGGTCTGTTACTTATGAGCAAGAAATCAAAGGTGCGGGATCTGAACGAACCGTTCCGTCATCAAGACCATCCCCGGCCGCGCACGCGCCGCGAATTCCTCGCGCAGGGGTTCTTGACGGGCGCCGGCACGGTGATCGCACCGACGCTCGCCGGCATGCTTGCCTATCCTCGCGCCGCGAAGGCGACGCTGGCCTCTGACATCCAGGCGGCCGTGAGCGCCTGCGCCATCACGACCGGTGCCGGCAAAATTCCCTTCATCTGCTTCGACCTGGCAGGCGGCGGCAATATCGCAGGCTCCAACGTGCTGGTCGGCGGCCCGAAAGGGCAGCTCGATTTCCTGTCGGTGGCCGGCTACAGCAAGCTGGGCCTCCCAGGCTCCATGGTGCCGAACGCCAGCGCCACCGGAAGTTTCGTCGACTCGAGTTTCGGTCTGCGCTACCACACCGACAGCGCGCACCTGCGCGGCATGAAACTGCGGGCGAGCGCCGCCACCATGGCGGGCACGACCGGCACCATCATTCCCGCGCTGTCGCAGAACGACACCAACACCAATCCGCACAATCCGATGTACGGCATTTATCAATACGGCGCGCGCGGCGGCTTGTTGAATCTCATCGGATCGCAAAGCTCGCAATCGGGCGGCAATTCCATGGCACCGCCCACCATGGTCATTTCCCAGGCGATGCCGACCAAGATATCCAGTTCGCAGGACAGCAAAGGCCTCGTCAGCACCGGACAACTCGGCACGTTGTTGCCGAATCCCGCCGACGTGACCAACGTATTGGAGTCCATGAAGCGCATCAGCGACGCCAAGTACGCCCAGGTCACGGCGTACACCGATCCCACGCTCAACGCAGCGGCCCTGGGCTCGACCGGCATCCAGGCTTGCGGCTATACGAAGGCGGCCTACATCGTCGACCGGTACAACAGTCCTTCGGCGGTGAACCCCGACGCGGATCCGAATATCGTCGGGCCCAGCGGCATCTTCACCACGGCCGAATACCAAGCGAACTCCGACTATCAGAAGACCGCCGCGATCATGAAACTGGTCATCGACGGCAATGCCGCGGCCGGCACCATCGAAATGGGCGGCTTCGACTACCACTCGGGCAATCGCATGGACGGCGAAGCAAAGGATTTGAACCTCGGCAATTGCATCGGCGCCGTGCTGGAATACGCATCGCGCGTCGGCAAGCCGGTCATGATCTACATCTTCACCGATGGCTCGCTGGCGAGCAGCGGCATGATCGACAGCTCGGTCGGCGGACGCGGCAAGGGTGTGTGGACGGCGGACAACCAAAACGTCGCCGCGACTTACTTCCTGGTCTTCAATCCCGCGGGCCGGGCCGTTTCGGCCCAGGCCAATCCGGAGATGAGCTTCCAGATCGGCAGTTTCAACCCCGACGGTTCGCAAAACACCACGAGCAGCCCGGCCGGCAACAACGTGCCCAACCTGGTGCAGATGGTGGTGCTCAACTACATGGCGCTGCACATTGGTGCGGACGCCGCCATCGCGGCATGGCCGAGCTTGTACAAGGCGCCAAACTTGAACAATACCCTCGGCTCCGGTTCGGCATTGACGCCGCTGGTTGCGTGGCAAGCGCTCGCCGGTCTCGTGAACGGCCTGGTCGCGTAAACGGCATCAAAGATCATGGGTCTGACGGCAAGGTCAGACCCTTCCTTCCTGTCTCATTCCGGAGACATCGGCGCTGCATGTAACTTGTTCATCACGTGCAGCGCTGGTACTTAAGAAAGCTTCGCGGCGCCATCATGCTCATTAATGATTTTGCACGAATGTGCGCTAGGTCATATAGAAATCCAGTGAACGCGCAGGGGCTGCGTTGACACTTTGGCTTGCATTGTGCGATTTTGCATAAGGTCTGATCAGGGCAAACTCGCCGAAAGGCGAGGGCGCAAAGCTTCCGGTACGGGGCCCATTCTCGAGAGATGAGGTCTAGCACAGCGGGGTTACCAGCGTGATTGACGAGTCGCGGCGCTTAGGCGTCATTTTATACGTTGCAGCGCATGCGTAGAACATCCCTTGCCGGCGGGCTGATGCTGGCGTTCGCGGTGACTGCGGCGTCGATTGCCGCTGCGCCGGGCATCGTGGGCAAGCCGGCGCCCGATTTCGTATTGCGAGGTTTGGACGGCCGGAACCTGCGCTTGTCCGAATTCCGCGGCCAGGTTGTGCTCGTGAACTTTTGGTCGCGCTCGGACGGCAATTCGCGCCAGCAGATGCCCGCGCTCGATCGCATCAACATCACCTACCAGCGGGCCGGTCTCGTGGTGCTCGGGGTGTCGGTCGATGAGGATTTGCGGCGCTCGAAGGAGTTCGCCGCGGCGATGAGCGTCTCGTACCCCATCCTGTTCGATACCGGCACCGAGGTCGGCAAGGACTACCTCCTGCAGAAAATGCCCATGACGATCCTGGTTGATCGCTCGGGTATCGTGCGTTATTCGGCCGTCGGCTTCCGGCGCGGCGATGAACGCGTCTATCTCGATCACATCCGCGAATTGCTGCGCGAATAAACGATAGGTCAGTTATGAATCTCAAGCATCCGATTGCATCCGTCACGGTCTGCGCCGTGTTGTTGTCCGCCGGACTGGCGCTGGGCCAAACCCCGCCTCCCGCGCCGGCTCCGGCGCCCGATGCGCCGCCGCCCGAGCTCAAGACCTTGGACCAGGAAGTACAGGGCCTGAAGAAGGATGTGGTCGACTTGAACAAGGATCTGTTCGTGCTGCAGGAAGAGTTGCTGTTTCCGGCCAACACTCAAGTCGCTCTATACATATCCATGGATGTCGGGGCCTTCTTCGCGCTGGACTCGGTGACGGTCAAAATCGACAACAAGGAAGTAAAGAACTATCTGTACACGGCGCGAGAGGCCGATGCGCTGCTCAAGGGCGGCGTGCAGCAGATCTATCTGGGTAATTTGAAGGTCGGCAAGCATGAGCTGGTCGCCTTCTTCACGGGAAAAGGCCCGGTCGAGCGCGGATACAAGCGCGGTGCGACGATCAATTTCGACAAGGGTGTCGGCGCGAAATACCTGGAACTCAAGATCACGGACCGCGTTCCCAAGCATCAGCCTGAGTTCATGATCAAAGACTGGGAGTGATGTGCAAGGCGTGATCAACACACTGCGGCCGTTCTTTTTCGGCGGATTGCTGCTGGCAATGCCCCTGGCAGCTGTGCAGGCGAAAAACGTCAAGCCTGACCCCAACGGTTTGGCGCCGCATGTCGTGCAGGATCTGTCCTACGGCGATGTGCTGTTCTACTTCTATCAAGACGACTACTTTGATTCCATTACGCGGTTGCTGGCCGCGCGGCAACTGGGGCGGGTACCGCACACGCAGGAAGAAGCCGAGCTGCTCCTCGGGGGTCTGTACCTGTCGCTCGGCGAACACGTCGAGGCGGGCAGAATATTCGAGGCGCTGCTCAAGAAGAATACTTCCGAGTTCGTGCGCAACCGGGCCTGGTTTTATCTGGGCAAGGTTTGGTACCAGCGGGGCTATCTGGACGAGTCCGAACGGGCCTTGCGCGAAGTCTCCGACAAGATCGACCCGCGCATCAACGCGGAACGCTACATGCTGCTTGCGCAGCTGATGATGCGCCAGGGGCGCTACGACGATGCCATTACCGCGCTCAGCAACTGGAAGGGCGCGCCCGACTGGACCGCCTATGCGCAATTCAACCTGGGCGTGGCACTGGTGCGCAGAGACCGGCTGCAGGAAGCGATTGCCTACCTTGATCGGGTCGGCACCATGCAGACTCGCAGCGAAGAACTGCTGGCCTTGAAGGACAAAGCCAATCTGGCGCTGGGCTTCGCGCTGTTGCAGGGGCAACGCGCCGCGGAGGCAAAGCCCATCTTGCAGCGCGTGCGCCTCGAGGGACCGTACTCGAGCAAGGCGCTGCTCGGTGTGGGCTGGGCGGATGCGGCCATGGGCGAATTCAAGCGCGCCCTCGTGCCCTGGCTCGAGCTGCGCAAGCGCAACCTGCTCGACTCGGCGGTGCAGGAGTCCTTTCTCACCGTCCCCTACGCATACGTGCAGCTCTCCGCGTTCGGCCAGGCGGCGGAGTTCTACAACACGGCAATTGAATCCTTCGACAGCGAGATCAAGCACATCGACGACTCGATCGAAGGCATTCGCCGCGGCAAGCTGCTCGACCGTCTGTTGAGCGATGACAAGAAAGACACCCTGACCTGGTATTGGCAGCTCAGCAATCTGCCCGATGCGCCCGAGTCGCGCTACTTGTATTCGCTGTTGGCGAGCAACGAATTCCAAGAGGGACTGAAGAACTACCGCGAACTCAATTTCATGAGCCGCAATCTGGATGATTGGCGCGATGATGTCTCGGCCTACGACGACATGCTGGATACGCGCCAGGAAGCCTACGACCGGCGCGTGCCCAAGGCCGATGCCGTGCTGGCCGCGACCGATTTGGATGGGCTGACGCAGAAGCGCGTGGATTTCGAATCGCGCATCAACGAGATCGAAAAGTCCAACGATGTGGCGGCCCTGGGCACGCCGCAGGAGCAGGAAACCTGGGCGCGCTTGAAGAACATCGAGGACTACCTCGCGGCGCACCCGAACGACCCGGATCTGGCTGATATGCGGGAAAAACACCGGCTCATGAAGGGCGTCATGTACTGGCGTCTGTCGGAGAGTTTCAAAGCCAGGCTGTGGAATGAGCGGCGTTCGGTCAAGGAACTCGAAGCTGAGCTGAAGGAGACGCAGAAGCGCGCCGTGCTGGTGCGCCAAGCGCGCGCCGGCACGCCCCTGACCACGGGCGGATACGCGTCGCGCGTGGCGGCCATCCGGGCGCGAATCGATCAATTGCATGAGCGCCTGGCCGATGTCTCGGAACGGCAAAACGAATTCCTGCAGTTGCTGGCGATCCGCGAACTCGAGGGCCAGAAGCAGCGCATCGAGACCTACGAGGTGCAGGCGCGCTATGAGCTCGCGGCGATCTATGACCGCACCTCGAACGGCCCGGCCAAGCCGACGGCGCCGGCGCCGCCGCCGCCCGACGCGGCCCCGAACGCATCGCCGCGCACGCCGCCCGACGCCGCTCCGAACGCATCGCCGACCACGCCGCCCGACCCACCGCCGCCGGGAAAGCCGTGAAGGTCTTGGTCTCACAAATGACATGTGGCGCGGCCATACTGGCGATGCTTCTCGGCCCGTCGATGTTGTCGGCCGCGCCCAAAAAACCGGCCACGATCAAAGACCTCGAGAATCAGCAGGTCGATGTCAGCCCCGACCCGCCGAAGAATGTGGATTCGGGCAAGACCATGGAGAGCTACAAGCGGTTTCTCGATTTGAATGCGGGGGATGCGGCCTTGCGCTCCGAAGCGCTGCGCCGGCTGGGCGACTTGAATCTGGAAAGCTCGGAATCCGAACGCATCGAGCGCGAACTCGCGACCAATGAAGGATTGCGTGCCACGGAAGCCATTCATTTGTACACGGCACTGCTCAAGACCTATCCAAAATACGAGCGCAATGACGCCGTGCTCTACCAACTGGCGCGCGCCTACGAACTCAACGCGCAGCCCGATCGGGCGCTCAACTCACTGGATCAGCTGGTGGCGCAATATCCCAACAGCCGTTTCATCGACGAGGCGCAGTTTCGGCGCGGCGAGCTGCTGTTCTCGGACAAGGCATACCCGAAATCGCAAGCCGCTTACGAGGCGGTCATCAAGACCGGTTCCTCCTCCGCATTCTACAATCAGAGTCTCTACAAGCATGGCTGGTCGCTTTTCAAGCAGGGCGAGAATGAGCGCAGCCTGGATTCCTTTGCCGGCGTGCTCGACTCGGTCCTCACGTCGAAGCGCGATCCCAATGCCTTGATCGAGATCGACACGTTGAGCCGCCCCAATCGAGAGTTGGTGGAGGACACCTTCAGAGTGATGTCCATCACTTTTTCCTACCTCGATGGCCCCAAGACCATTCAGGATTTCGTGAAACGCCGAAAACCGCGCCCCTACTCTTATCTTTTGTACGCGCGGCTGGGCGATCTTTACATGGAGAAGGAGCGCTACACGGATGCCGCCGACAGCTACCGCGCCTTCGTATCTCAGGATCGCAACAATGAGAAAGCGCCATTGCTGGAGATGCAGGCCATCGAAGCCTACCAAAAGGGCGGCTTCCCGCAATTGGTGTTGCAGGGCAAGAAAGAGTTCGTCGAAAACTACAGTTTCGGCACGGCCTACTGGCAGGGTCGCCAGCCCACTGCTGAGCCGAAGGTCGTCGCGGTGCTGAAGACCAATCTCAAGGACGTTGCGCAGTACTATCACGCGCAGGCGCAGCGCACCAAGGATGTGGCCGATTATCAGGAAGCGGCAAAATGGTATCGCAGCTACCTTCGATCCTGGCCGGACGATCCGGGCTCGGCGGTGACCAACTATCTGCTCGCGGACACGTTGTTCGAGAGCAAGCAATACTTGGACGCCGCACAAGAATACGAAAGCACCGCCTACCACTACGGCGAGCATGAGAAAGCGGCCGCCGCCGGCTACGCCGCGATCATCGCCTACGGAAAGCAAGAGGAAACCCTGTCGGGCGAGGCGAAGGCCACGCAGCACCTGAAGACGATCGACAGTTCGCTGAAGTTCGCGCAAACGTTTCCTGCCCACCCGGAAAGCGCGCAAGTCTTGACCAAGGCCGCGACCGAATTGTACGCGGCCAAGGATTACCCACGCGCCGTCTCCGCCGCGGAATCGCTGCTCGCCAAGCAGCCTCCGGTGGACACTGCAAAACAGCGCATTGCGTGGACGGTGATCGGCAATTCGAATTTCGATCAGGGCGTGTTCGACAAGTCCGAAGCGGCCTATACCCACGCACAGGCGGTCATGCCGCCCAACGATCCGGAGCGGGCGGTGATCGTCGAGCGGCTGGCCGCCTCGATCTACAAACAGGGCGAACAGAAGAGCAAGGCGGGCGATGGCGCGGCCGCTGTTGACGATTTCCTGCGCGTCTCGGCCTTGGCGCCCACCTCGAAGGTGCGCGCGAGCGCCGACTTCGATGCCGCCGCGCTGCTCGTGACCCAAAAGCAATGGGATCGCGCCATTCCCGTGCTCGAAGGGTTTCGCCGCAATTTTCCGGAGAGCCCGCTGCAAACAGATGTCACCCGCAATCTCGCGGTGGCCTATTCGGCGGCGAACAAACCCGGTCAGGCAGCCGTCGAATTCGAGCAAATATCGCAATCGCCCAAGGAGACGCCGGACGTGCAGCGCGAAGCCACGCTGCAAGCGGCGGATCTGTACGACAAAGCCGGCAACACTCCCAAGTCGCGCGCGATGCTGGAAGCGTTCGTGAAGCATTTCCCGCAGCCCTTGAGTCCCGCGATGGAGGCGCGCAACAAATTGAGCTTGATTGCGGCGAAGGCGGGCGACTACAGCGGCCGCGACTACTGGCTGAAGGACATCATCGCCGCCGACCGCGGCGCGGGCGCCGCCCGCACCGACCGCAGCCGCGCGCTCGCGGCAAAGGCCACGTTGACGCTGGCGGCGCCGGCGCGCGAGCAGTTCAAGAACATCAAATTGGTTGTGCCGCTGAAGAAATCGCTCGCCGAGAAGCGCAAGGCGATGGAAGCCGCGCTGAAGGCCTACGAGGCCGCCGCCGATTATCAAGTCGCCGAAGTCACGACCGCGGCAACCTTCGAAAGCGCGGAATTGTACCGTCAGCTTGGCAAGGACTTGATGAGTTCCGAGCGCCCCAAGAATCTCAAGAAGGATGAATTGGAACAATACGACGTGTTGCTCGAGGAACAGGCCTTCCCCTTCGAGGAGAAGGCCATCAAATTGCATGAAGTTAATACCGCGCGCACGAAAGAGGGTACTTACGACGAATGGGTGCAAAAAAGTTTCGCGGCCCTGGCGCAACTCAATCCAGGCCGTTACGGCAAGGTGGAGATAGGTGAACAGCAGGTTGAATCGATTCGCTAGCGCAGGGGTGCTGGCGTTGCTCGCCGGCTGCCAGAGTGCGCCGACGCAGCCCGCGCGTGCGCCGGCTCCGCAGCCTGCTTCGGCGGCTGCCAGCGCGGCCCCGACGAGCCCGCCCGCCGCGAGTGCGCCAAAGTCCGGTTCCGCCGCCGCCGGTTCCGCCGCGGCCGGCTCAGTCGTCGCCGGGTCTGCTGCTGCCGCATCGGTAAATTCTACAAATGTTGGCGCGAGCGGCACCGTTGCCGCTCCCGATGCGACACCGATACCGCCGCGCGCCGCGCAGCAGTACAGTCAGGCGCTGCAAATGATGAAATCCAACCGGAATACTGACGCGGAACTGGAGCTCAAGCAGCTCGCCCTCGCGTACCCGCAATTTGCCGGACCGCAGTTGAATCTGGGATTGCTGTACTTGAACGATTCCCGGCTGCCCGAAGCGGAAGCTGCCTTCAAGGCGGCGCTGCAGGTGACGCCGGCCAACCCGATCGCCGGCGACGAACTCGGCATCGTCGAGCGGAAGCTGGGCAAGTTCGCGGATGCAGAAGCGGCTTACCTGCGTGCGATTGCCGCTGAACCAAACTACGCGCCCGCGCATCTGAATCTGGGCGTGCTCTATGATTTGTACCTGTCGGAGCCGCAGAAGGCACTCGAGCAGTTTGAGCGCTACCTCGAGATCGCCGGCGAGAACAAGCAAGTTACCGGTTGGGTGATTGAATTGCGCAAGCGCGTCGGTGTGCCGGCGTCAGCCGCAAAGAAGGAGGATCCCGCATGAACGCCTTCAAAACCGCCAATCTGATCCTGCTCTGTTGGGCCCTCAATGTGGCCTCTGCGCAAGAACCCGCGAAGCCGGCAACGGAGACGACCGCCCCGCCCGCTGCCGTGCCGTCCAAGCCGGCCAAAGGCACCGCTCAGTCGGAAGCCGGGGAGCCCCGTGCCAATACGTCCCGATCGGCCGCCCAAGCCGAAGCCGGCGAGCCCCGCGCCAATACCGGGGAGCCCCGCGCCAATACCGGGGAGCCCCGCGGCAATGCCTCGCGACCGCCGGCCGCCGCCGGCCGGACAGGCGCTGGGGCGGCCCAAAAAGCTCCTGGAGCGACTGATCGGCTGGAATTGGGAACTGCCACCGTGACCGGCGATCGCGAGCAGCCGAAGGTCATGTACATCGTACCCTGGAAGAAGTCGGATATCGGCGACTTGGCCGGTAAACCGCTCAACAGCCTGGTCGATGAGATTTTAGCCCCGGTCGACCGGGACGTATTCAAACGCGAAGTCGTCTATTACAAGGCCGTGCAAGCCGATAAGTCCCAAAATGGTGCACCGAGCCATCCGTCGGACCAGGGTGAGAAGTAAGTCATAGCCGATTTTACGGAATCTGGTTGAATCGCATATTCGAGAGATAGAGTTTATCCAGGAGCGCGCAGATGAATTTCATGAATTCAGCAGTCAATTTCTTCAAGGACGGCGGGATATTCCTCTACCCGCTGGCTTTGATCTTCGTGGTCGGCGTCGCCATCGCCATCGAGCGATACGTGTACCTGACCCGCGAAACCATTCGCAATCGCAGCCTGTGGGACTCGCTCGTGCCCGCCTTGAGCGCCGGCAACTTCAAGCAAGTGGTGGGCCTTTGCCACAACTCGAAGGCCTCGATCGCCACAATCCTGAATTATGGCGTCGCACGCGTCGCCAGCGCCCGCCGCCGCGATGACATCGAAAAGGCCATGGACGAGAGCCTGCTCGAGGTCATTCCGAGAATCGAAAAGCGCACTCACTATCTCTCGTCGCTCGCCAACGTCGGCCTGTTGATCGGGTTGCTCGGCACCATCACGGGCCTGATCGGCGCTTTCAGCGCCGTTGCAACCGCCAACCCGGCCGAGAAGGCGAGCCTGCTGGCGGCGGCGATTTCGGTGGCCATGAACAACACCGCCTCGGGCTTGTTCGTCGCCATCACACTGCTGCTCTCGCACATGTTTCTCGAGTCGAAGACAACCTCGCTCATCGACAGTTTGGAGATTGCGTCGGTGAAGTTCTTGAACTCGATCACCGAACGCCAGACCGACAAGGCTCACGAACCGGCGGCGCCGCCGCCGTCGGTGAGAACGCCGGCGGCCGCCCGCGGCAGCATCTAGCCCGGCGTGACGGCATCCTAGGTCTCTCATGAAGTCAAAAGCTGCTCGCCTCGTCCGACGCAATCACGCCCGCTATCACCAGGGGCGCGATGATTTGAACATCGTGCCGATGATCGACATGATGGTGATCTTGGTATTTTTCTTGATTTTCACCGCTGTGTTTTCCAAGACGAACATCCTTCAGCTCAATCTTCCGGCCAGCAACAGCGCTCCTGTTGAATTGCCGAAGGGCCTGAAGCTCGAAGTGATCATCCGGCCCAATGATCTGGTGGTCAACGACCGCAATTCGGGTCCGTTGAAGGTCATCGAAAACACGCCGGGCGGCTATGACCTGGACCACTTGTCGGAATTCATGCGCCAGGTGAAATCGCAGTTTCCGCAGATGACCGATGCGACGATATTGCCCGGACCCGCCGTGCCTTACGACGTCCTGGTGCAGGTGATGGACACGGTGCGCGTCTATCAGATTCCCACACCGCCGTTCTCCAAGGCGGAACTGTTTCCGGACATCGCCATTGGGGATGCGCCGACATGACGTCCTACCGCATCAAACGGCATCGAGAACGCAGGCATGGTGGCAGCCACTATGCGCTGATTCCCTTTATCGACATGATGACCATCCTGGTGGTGTTCCTGCTGGCGCACACGGCCGAAGTGGACATCCTGCCCAACACCAAGAATATTCAGATTCCGCAGTCGCTGTCGGAGCGCAAGCCGAGCGCCGCCGTCGTCGTCATGATCACGAAGGATTCGCTCTACGTGGACGGTGTGCTCGTGGGATCGCTGCAGGATGTGGCCGCCAACCAAGGGCCGTTCTTCGCGCCACTCAAAACGGCGCTGTTGGCGCAAAATGGCCGCAGTCTCGCTCAGCAGACGGACATCGCGAAGCGCGAGGTCACCATCATGGGCGACAAGAGCACGCCTTACAGCGTGTTGAAGAAAATCATGTTGACCTGCAGCGAAGCCGAATACGGCAAAGTGTCTTTCGCCGTGATCGAACGCGAAAGGGCGGCGACTTAAATGACGGCATTGAATCCCGCGAGCCGAGTCCCGTCTGGCCTGGTGCCTTACTACCGGCGCTATGACCTGCCGTGGGCGCCTTCCGAGGAAACCGAGCGGCGCTTTCGCGTCATTCTGCGCAATCTTGTCATCGTGTTCGCG
>Ga0210389_10000305_pt1 | contig 49421 bp, 50 predicted proteins | sample IncBWH28OmetaG_FD_160127 | JGI IMG/M metagenome (GOLD analysis project Ga0210389, IMG submission 160127) | Forest soil microbial communities from Barre Woods Harvard Forest LTER site, Petersham, Massachusetts, United States - Inc-BW-H-28-O ... | reverse complement strand
TGTGCATGCCTAAAATAGGTTGACCTATTTTAGAAGTTGTTAAGTTACTTTTTAGTTTGAAAATCAATCAATATTTGATGAGGGTCTATATAATCAATGTCCTTTTTGGCTGTGTAAATTTCAAGTTTTTTTCGTTTATCCATTGGTATTTGTTTTAAAGATTGTTCGTATGCAAAAGGCGTCATTTTATTAAGACTTTGGTGCGGCCTGTGATTATTATAAGTGTCTATCACCTGGCTTAATTTCTTTTTAAGATCTTCGTAGGATTTTATAGACATCCTTTCCAGGTATTGATTTTTGATGGTTCCGTTGATCCGCTCTATATGCGTGTTCTCATATACCTCATCACACATACTGATCCTGACACCATAGCTCTCTAAAGTTTGGGTATAAACATCGCTGGCGTACTGAGATCCCTTATCGGAATGATGTATCAACTGCTGATTATAATTAGGCGCCCCGCGCAGGGTTAATGCCATTCTTAAAGCAGCAACGTTGTTTTCTGCCCGCATGTTATTAGCCAGACTGTAACCAACTATCCGGCGCGAATAAACATCCATTATCAGGTCTATATAATAGAACTCTCCCGCACAATGGAAGTAAGTGATATCGCTGCTCCAAAGCTGGTTTACATCTGTAAACCTCCGGCCTGCCAATAAATTGGAATACTGATGGCATTTTACGCTATAGGTGGTACGGGTTTCCTTTTCCTTATTTTGCAGACGGAAGCCCTCCCTAAGCCCTAAAGCAATAAAATTATCCCTGCCGATGCCCTCTGGCTGCAGCACATCATACATCGTTCGCAACCCCATGCCCGGGTGCATTTCCCTGATTTCTTCCATAGCCCGGATGTATAGCCCTTGCTTTTGAAATTGGTTCCTGAGTCTTATTATTGCCTGGTGATGTCCCTGCTTGCTGATATTGCAAATCAGGTAAATCATACTCATTTTGGCCCCCTCGCTTCTTCGGCGCCTGTACCACTCGATAGCTTGGTGCTTAAATTTTTTTTTATATCAAAGCCTAACTCCTGGCTCCCGATCTCAAATAGCTTATTCAAAAAATCAAGCTCAAGCTGCTTTTGGCCAATTACACGCTCCAGTTCAGCTACCCGCTGCTGCAGCATTTGTGATTTATATGCTTCGCTTTCCATCTGAACTACTAAGTTAGTCTTTTGCTCATGATGTGGCGAATAAGTATATAACCAACTGTAAACTGACGTACGCGACACCTGATAAAGCATACAGAGCTGCTTCACACTGATTCGCTTCTCTACCAGGTCCTTTACCTTTTCCCGTTTAAAAGCCTCTGAAAAAACCCGACGCTGTTTAATCTCTAATTGTGGTTGCTGCTTCATATTAGTTGACTATTTTTGGTCAACCTATTTTAGGCATGCACACCTTTCACCTTTCGCCTTTCACCTTTCACCTTTCGCCTTTCGCCTTTCGCCTTTCGCCTTTCGCCTTTCGCCTTTTACCTTTCCGCTTTCACCTCTTTTTTCCTAATTTTGCGCATCCTTTCAAATAAGAGCAATTACATTGGAGCACCTGGAATTAACCACCATTGAAACAGCCAAAGACCTTGGTTTACTACCCGAAGAATTTGAACGAATAAAAGAAATATTGGGGCGTGTGCCCAATTTCACCGAGCTGTCTATTTTTTCGGTAATGTGGAGCGAGCATTGCTCGTATAAGAATTCCATCACCTGGCTCAAAACGCTTCCGAAGGATGGCCCGCGTATGCTGGCCAAAGCCGGTGAAGAAAATGCCGGCCTGGTTGACCTCGGCGGCGGGATTGGCTGCGCTTTTAAGATAGAATCACATAACCACCCATCGGCGCTTGAGCCTTATCAGGGCGCTGCGACCGGCGTCGGTGGTATTAACCGCGATATATTTACTATGGGGGCCCGGCCAATAGCGCAGCTGAATTCATTACGTTTTGGCGATCTTTCGCTCGACCGTACCAAATGGCTGGTAAAGGGCGTAGTAAAAGGCATCAGCCATTATGGTAACGCCTTTGGCATCCCAACAGTGGGCGGGGAACTGTTTTTTGACGACTGTTATAACGTAAACCCGCTGGTGAACGCATTTTCTGCAGGGATAGTAAAAGCAGGTGAAACAGTCTCAGCTACTTCTTATGGCGTAGGTAACCCGGTGTATATTGTCGGCTCGGCAACAGGTAAGGACGGTATCCACGGCGCCGCTTTTGCATCCAAGGATATTACCGAAGATTCAGTTAACGATTTGCCTGCGGTGCAGGTGGGGGACCCGTTCCAGGAGAAACTGTTATTGGAGGCTACGCTCGAGGTGATCAAAACCGGCGCCGTGGTAGGGATGCAGGATATGGGCGCTGCAGGGATTATCTGCTCAAACTCGGAAATGTCGGCAAAAGGGGAGCATGGGATGAAAATATACCTGGACCGCGTGCCCATGCGCCAGGAAAATATGAAGCCCTATGAGATATTGCTTTCCGAATCACAGGAAAGGATGCTTATAGTCGTACACAAAGGCCGCGAAAAAGAAGTTGAAGCGGTATTTGATAAGTGGGATCTGAACTGTGCCATCATCGGCGAAGTAACCGATACACAACGCCTGGAATATTATATGAACGGCGAATTGGTGGCCGATGTACCTGCCGACGACCTGGTTTTAGGTGGCGGCGCGCCAGTTTATCAACGGGAATACCGCGAACCTGCTTACTTTCAAAAAAATCAGCAGTTTAATATCGACGATGTGAAAGAACCTGCGGATTTGCTTTCCGTTGCGGAACATTTGATTGGCCACCCCAACATCGCATCTAAAAGATGGGTTACCGATCAATACGATTCGATGATCGGCACCTCAACCATGACCACCAACCGGCCAAGCGATGCGGCGGTGGTGGCCGTGAAGGACACAGATAAAGCGATTGTTATTACCGTTGATTGCAATTCACGGTACGTTTATGCCGATCCGCAAAAAGGTTGTTCCATTGCCGTTGCTGAAGCGGCCCGTAACATCACCTGCGCCGGTGGCGAACCGGTTGCCATTACCAATTGCCTTAACTTTGGCAACCCTTACAAACCGGAGGTATATTGGCAGTTTGTAGGAGCGATAAAAGGTATGAGCGAGGCCTGCAGAAAATTTGAAACGCCGGTTACTGGTGGTAATGTGAGTTTTTATAACCAATCATCTGACGAGGGCCCTGTTTTTCCAACGCCGACAATCGGTATGCTCGGTGTGATGGACGACCTGGATAACATCATGACCTCGGATTTTAAAAACGCCGGCGATTTGGTCTATTTGATTGGCGAGTCTGTTAATGATATCGCATCGTCGCAATACCTGGCCTCGTGGCATAAGATACTGGCGGCCCCGGCGCCATATTTTGACCTTGATAAGGAATATGATATGCACCAGGTAATAAAGGAACTTATCAAACATAAGATCATCCAATCGGCACATGACGTGTCAGATGGCGGTTTATACGTTACCCTGGTTGAATCGGCACTGCCAAACCGCTTAGGTTTTGAAATCGAGACGGATTCAACTATCCGTAAAGATGCGTTTCTTTTCGGTGAAGCACAGGGCAGGGTGGCGGTGAGCATTTCACCCGTTGACCAGGAACGCTTTATCGAGCTGATGGCCACGAGCGAAGTAGATTTTACCTTCCTGGGAGCAGTAACCGGCGGATTTTTAACAATTGATAATGAACCATTCGGGCATATTACCGATATTAAGATGGTTTATGATAATGTGCTGCATGAGTTGTTGGGGGCGTAATGCTTAAACCTAACCGGGTACACCATATTGCCATCATCTGTTCCGATTATGAAAAGTCGAAACATTTTTACACGCAAATACTCGGTTTAAAAATAGTTCGCGAGGTTTATCGCGAAGAGAGAAACTCTTATAAGCTGGACCTGGAAGTGGGCGGCCAATATCAAATTGAGCTTTTTTCGTTTCCGAACCCTCCCGCACGGCCATCCCGGCCCGAAGCCGCCGGTTTGCGGCACCTTGCTTTTGAGGTAGATGATATCGACGTGGCAATCGCCGAAATTAAGGCATCAGGGGTAAGTACCGAGCCAGTTCGCGTAGATGAATTTACCGGCAAACGGTTTACTTTTTTCGCCGATCCGGATGGATTGCCTATCGAGTTTTACGAGCAATAAGATTTGTAAGATTGTTTCATAGCTTAGTTAAACTTATAATGTTCTTGGCGTACATTAGTATAATTGTTTCTTCAACCTCTACAAAACTTCATGAAGCATTTAAAACTATTTATGACGCTGCTGCTTGCCGGTATTTTATGTGAAAACGCTACCCGCGCGCAGGACAGGTACCAGGCCACCTGGGAGTCACTCTCCAAATACAAAACCCCCGAATGGTTCCGCGACGCGAAATTTGGAATATTTATCCATTGGGGCGTTTACTCGGTGCCGGCATTTGGGTCGGAGTGGTATCCACGGCAGATGTACCTGGTGGGATCTGACGAGTATAAACATCATATAGCCACCTATGGTCCCCAAAGCAAATTTGGTTATAAGGATTTTATCCCCATGTTTAAGGCGGAGAAGTTTGATCCGCATGTCTGGGTTGCATTATTTAAAAAAGCAGGGGCGAAGTACGTGGTGCCCGTGGCCGAGCACCATGATGGGTTCGCTATGTACAAAACCTCGCTTTCCAAATGGAATGCCTATGATATGGGACCTCATCGCGACGTAGTTGGCGAGCTTGCTGCCGAGGTGAAAAAACAGGGGCTGATATTCGGCCTGTCCTCGCACCGGATAGAGCATTGGTGGTTTTTTAACGGTGGAAAAACTTTTGATTCGGATGTGCTCGACCCAAAGTATAATGATTATTACGGACCAGCGCATAACGAAGATGAAACCATGTCGCCGGAATATATGACCAACTGGCTGATGCGTGATATGGAACTGGTGAACAATTACCAGCCCCAACTGGTTTGGTTCGACTGGTGGATTGAGCAGCCGGCGCTTGATCCTTATAAAAAATCATTCGCCGCATTTTACTATAACAAAGGCCTGGATTGGAATAAGGATGTAGTGATCAACTATAAAAACAATTCCTTTCCTGAAAATACCGCGGTATTGGATATAGAACGTGGTAAACAAGGTGAAATAAGGGCGCTCCCCTGGCAAACGGACGACGCTATTGGCAACCAGTCATGGGGGTATACCACCACCAACACTTTTAAAGATGCCCGTTACGTGGTGACCAATCTGATCGATATTGTCAGCAAAAATGGCAACCTGTTGCTAAATATCGGCCCAAAATCCGACGGTACAATCACCGACCAGGAAACACAGGTTTTACTGGGAACCGGCAAATGGCTTGATGTAAACGGCGCGGCCATTTATGGCACCCGCCCCTGGAAAATTTATGGCGAAGGTCCCACCAAATCGGCCAGCGGCTCATTTGGAGACCAGAAAGAGCCCTTTACCTGGCGGGACGTGCGGTTTACCACCAAAAATGAAACCTTGTTTGTGACGTCATTGGGCGTTGCTGATCAGAATCTCAACATTAAAGCATTGGGAATAAAAGCGGGTAACGGTAAAATTGCGGGCATAAAAATGCTTGGCAGCAGCCAGAAGGTTACCTGGCAGCAAAAGGACGATGCACTGACGATAGCGCCTGCAAAGAACTATCCGTCGGAATATGCGGTCAGTTACGAGGTGGAGTTTGTTCGTTAGTTCATTGGTTCATTAGTTCATTGGTTCATTAGTTCATTGGTGATTTGCAATCGGCTAAATCGTAAATCTAAAATCGTAATTCGTAAATCCAGTGTTTCGTTTTAAACAGTTCAGCGTTGATCAAACCGGTTGCGCCATGAAGATCAATACCGACGGGGTATTGCTGGGCGCTTTGGCGGAGGCTGATGGGCCGAAATCGATCTTAGATATAGGGACTGGGACGGGAGTGATTGCCTTGATGCTGGCGCAACGCTTTACCGATGCTATAATTGACGCTGTCGAAATTGACCAGTCGGCAGCGGCGACAGCAAGACGCAATTTTAAAAACTCCGTTTTTCATGAACGCCTCCATATTCATTGCGCTGACATCAACGAATATGACGAAAATCTCGAAAGAAAATACGACCTCATCGTATCCAATCCGCCGTTTTATATCAACTCGCTGGGGTCGCCGGCGGAGCGTAAAACATTGGCAAAACATACAGAGGCAAGCTTTTTTGAAATGTTGATAAAAGGCATAGCGAGGTCACTGACGGATAAGGGCTGTTGCTGGCTGATCTTGTCAACGGATGCGGCAGCTGAGGTGAAACCTTTGATAAAACAGAATGGCATGTGTTTGTGGAGGACAATAGATATTTACTCGTACCAGCATTCAGGGCCGCACAGGGCAATTTTGTGTTTTGGCTTTGCTAAAGTTTCGTATCAAACAAGTAAATTCACCATCTATAAAGCAGCCGGTATTTATTCAGAAGAATATAGCAAGCTTTTAAAACCCTATTTTATCGCGTTTTAACATGAAAAACTTATCAATTGTTGCCACAGTTTTATTGATAATACCTATTGCCGGTATTCTTGTTTCTACCATTCAAGTTTATAAAGCGGAAAGTACAACGACCGGTAACGAGTTTTTATATATAAATATGGCCCGGCTGGCATTATCAATACTCATATACGTTCTTTTTTTGATCGTTGCCCTGATTTTGAATGCGAAACAAAAATACATCGAGAACAGTGTAATGTGCGGTACGCTAATAATCGCTTATGTCCTATTTTACCTGATAGACGCGGTTGCCAATATTTTGGTGCCGCTTTTGCATCATACAACTTAGGGAACGAATACAATTTTTTAAGACTTTTGAAAGAGTAACCTGTTATGTACCACGACTAAATCACCCAAATTTCACCTAACTACTTTAATATGAAAACCTTATCATTTATTTTAACGATATTACTTATTTTACCGATAGGATATCAATTGTTTTCCGCTTATGAATTGCAATTAATGGAAAGCCGGTTCCCGACGTCCCATCACGGTATGGATTATTCGGTTTTGTACGAGCTCAGTTATGTGCTTATCGACATTATTGCAATAATAGTCGCGATTGTATTAAATGCAAAGGAAAAATACATGGTAAATACGGTTATGTGCGCTACCTTATTGATAACATTCCTTTTATCAGTAATCATTAATTTCGCGGATAAATTTTTATTTCTTTGGTTAAAATAGGTCTCCTTTCCGATACCCACGGCTATTTAGATGACGCCGTTTTCAGGCATTTCGAAAACTGCGATGAGGTGTGGCATGCCGGCGATTTCGGCAGCATGGAGGTCATTGAAAAACTGCAAGCCTTTAAGCCATTAAAGGGGGTTTATGGCAATATTGACGGGCCGGAGATCAGGAATATTATGCCCGAAAACCTGCGGTTTAACTGTGAAAAGGTTGACGTTTGGATAACGCATATTGGCGGTTATCCCGGCCGTTACAGCCCGTTAGTGAAGCGTGAAATATACACTAAGCCACCTAATCTTTTTATTTGCGGACACTCGCATATTTTAAAGGTAATTTACGATAAAACCATCAATTGTTTGCATATAAACCCCGGCGCAGCTGGAAAACAGGGCTGGCACAAAGTGAGGACTTTAGTTAGATTTTGTATTTCTGAAGAAAAAATTCATACTTTTGAAATCATTGAATTACAAAAGTAACGCGTATTAAATACACTAAGTCCCTATGAAGATTGCCAAAACATTAGGCCAGTTCATTATTGAAAAGCAGGCCGACTTCCCTTATGCCAAGGGTGAATTATCCCGATTGCTGCGCGATATTGGCATTGCTGCCAAGATCGTAAACCGCGAGGTGAACAAAGCCGGGCTGGCTGATATTCTTGGCGAAAACGGGACCACAAATGTGCAGGGCGAAGGGCAAAAAAAGCTGGACGTTTACGCTAATGAGCAATTTATATCGGCCCTGAAGCATGGCGGCGAGTGCTGTATAGTGGCATCTGAAGAAAGCGACGAATATATCCCCATTGAATCGGCAGTTTCAGTGGATGCCAAATATATTGTGGCGATCGACCCGCTGGACGGCTCTTCAAACATCGATGTTAATGTGGCTGTCGGGACGATCTTTTCTATCTACCGCCGCAAATCAATTAAAGGAAAAGCAAGTATTGATGACGTTTTGCAACGCGGAACGGAGCAGGTAGCCGCGGGGTATGTGATCTACGGCTCATCAACCATGCTGGTTTACACCACCGGGAAGGGCGTTAATGGTTTCACGCTCGATCCGTCCATCGGTGAATTCTGCCTGTCCCATCCCGAAATGAAGATCCCGCAGGACGGTGTGATCTATTCTATCAATGAAGGTTACTATGTTCATTTCCCGGACGGGGTTAAAAAATATATTAAATACTGCCAGGTGGAGGACACCAAAACCAGCCGCCCGTACACCTCGCGGTACATTGGCTCCATGGTGGCCGATGTCCACCGCAATTTGATAAAAGGTGGCATATTTATCTACCCGGTAACTGCCGGCGCGCCAAATGGCAAATTGCGGCTGGTTTACGAGTGTAACCCCATGGCCTTTATTATTGAACAGGCCGGTGGAAGGGCGACAAATGGCTATGAACGTATCCTTGATCTGGATGTTAGAGAATTGCACCAACGCTCGGCCATATTTATCGGCTCCGAAAATATGGTGCGGAAGGCGGAGGAAATGATGGCCTGTTTTTCTCCCCAAATGACTAAAACGACTTTTGAAGGAGAGGTGGTGCTGCAGTGAAACCTCACCTAAATCCTCTCCTAAAGGAGAGGACTTTAAAAACCAAGCAGGGCTATAACAAATTCGCCTTAGCAGATTCCATTTCGAAAACTGAATCGATCAGCAGGTTTTTTTGCTTGCCGGCGGCAACGGCCAGTTCGTCGCAGCGCTCGTTTTCGGGATGGCCGGCATGGCCGCGCACCCAAACGAATTTGATTTTATGTATTTTGCTGATCTCCAGGTAGCGCAGCCAAAGGTCCTTGTTCTTTTTACCGGCAAAACCTTTTTGCAGCCAGCCGTAAACCCATCTTTTTTCGATAGCATCAATCACATATTTCGAATCCGAGTAAATGGTGACGTCCTGGTTAGGGCTTTTTAAAGCTTCCAGGCCCTTAATTACCGCAAGCAGTTCCATGCGGTTATTGGTGGTTTTACGAAACCCTTCCGAAAGCTCTTTATAATGTTTCCCCGAGCGCAGGATCACGCCGTATCCGCCCGGCCCCGGGTTGCCGCTTGATGCGCCGTCAGTAAAAATTTCGATCATGTGTTTTGGTTCATGGTTGTTGGTTCATAGTTCATGGTAGCTGCAAACGGCCGTTTTATGCAGTCAAAAGTACAAAATCACAGTTATGTGGCATCGGCAATTTTACCAACACAAAAAGCTATGAATCATGAACTATGAACCATCAACTTTTTTCCTCTTCAGCCTCAGCGAATTACCAATCACCACCACATCCGAAAATGCCATCGCAAATGCCCCGATCATCGGGCTTAAAAAGCCGAAAGCAGCCAGTGGGATGGCCACAATATTGTAGGCAAAGGCCCAGAAAAGATTTTGTTTGATGGTGATGAGTGTATGTTTGCTGATCTGCAAAAACTTGACCACGGAGCCCAGGTCGGTGTTTAACAGCACAACCCGGGCTGATTGTATGGCTACCTGGCTGGCATCATTCATAGATACCCCTACATCGGCTTTGGTGAGGGCGGGGGCGTCATTGATGCCGTCGCCGATCATGATGGTTTTACCTTTCTGGCGATAAATGTCAATCACGGTTAATTTTTCGTCAGGGAGGGTTTCGGCATGTACCTCGTCAATCCCAATCTGTTGCGCTACTTTTAAGCAACGGCTTTTTTTGTCGCCGCTCAGCAGCACAGGGATGATATTCATCTTTTTAAGCTGCGCCACCAGGTTGGCGGCCTCCGGTTTGATATCATCGTCGATGGCGATTTGGGCGAGCAATTTTTGATTTTTAAAAAGTACAATGTTGAAATCGCCGTCGTTTGATTTGCCGGTCCCCAGGAAATAATGGTTACCGTCAACATCTTCGGCACGCATGCCCAAGCCTTTCTCTTCTGCCGCCGACTTCAGTATCAGCCTTTCCTTTGGCAGCACCGAGAGTTCATTCACCAGCGATTTGGCTATCGGATGGTTTGACCGCTCTTCGATCGCTACGATTATACCCCTTATTTTTTCGACAGATGCATCTTCTTCTGCCTTTATATCATGTATTCTGAATTTGCCGGTAGTTAGTGTCCCGGTTTTATCAAACACCACATATTTGGCGTTGGCTACCGCTTCAATGGTATCGCCGCCTTTGATGAGTATCCCATTTTTAGCCGCACGGCCAAGGCCAACCATCACCGCAGTAGGCGTGGCCAGGCCCATTGCGCAGGGGCATGAGATCACCAGCACAGCGATGGCATTCATGAGCGATTCGCGCATCCCCACATGACCAACCAGGAAGGCAATTCCAAACGTGATTACTGCAATTAAAATAACAGCGGGCACAAATATGGCCGCAACCTGGTCGCCCAGTTTTTGAACCGGGGGCTTGGCGGCCTGTGCCTTTTTCATCAGGTCGATGATTTGGGACAACACCGTATTTGAGCCCACTTTGGTGGCGATCATCCGGATATTGCCATGTTCCACTATTGTCCCGCCAATTAGTTTATCGTATTTGCTTTTTTCAACAGGGATGCTTTCGCCCGTGAGCATCGACTCATTTACCGATGCATCGCCCGAAAGCACTTCACCATCAACAGGTACCTTATCGCCCTCGTTAACCAAAAGGGTATCGCCGGGGCGTACATCGCGCGCGCTGATCACCTCTACCTCGCCATTCAGGATGCGGTTTGCATTTACCTGCTGAATTTTTACCAGGTCCTTTAAAGCGGAGGTGGTTTGCGTGATCGACCGTTTCTCCAGCACGTTGCCCAGCAAAACCAATGAAATAATAACAGCGCAGGTTTCGTAAAACTGGTAGCGCATGCCCATACCTTCAATAGTCCCTATCAGGCTGTAAACAAAAGCTGCAGTCGAGCCCACAAATATCAGCACATCCATATTTGGTACGCCGCCCTTGAGGGAGCCTACAGCGCTTTTGCCGAAATGCAGGCATCCTACTATAAAAACAGGCAGGCATAGCAGCAATTGCAGGATGGGGTTATGCAAAAATTCCCAGGGCAAAACCATGGGCAGCAGCAGCGGCACGGTAAGTATAGCGCAGAACAGGAACTTATTCTCAACCTTTTCATAAAAAGGCGTTACTTCCAGCGCCGGGTCATCAACAACTTTGTACCCTAACCCTTCTATGTCTTTTATAATGCCGGGCAGTTCTGATGGCTCGCTGCCTGAAAATTTTACTTCTTCGCCGGCAAAATCAACCAGTATGTTTTTCAGCCCTTTTTTCTCCAGCAACCTATGAACCGAGATGGCGCAATTGTTGCAGTGCATCCCGGTTACATTCAATTCAACCAATTGTTCAGCCATGTACCAAATTTACGGTAAACGTGCGCGGCAAGGGTAAGTGGAGTGTAATATTAGGAGTTGAAATGTTATAAAGTTGGAATGTTGCAATACCCTGAGGTTATAACCTTGTGCAAAAAGACTTTAACATACAATTTCAGGTGCATAAGACTAACAAAAGAAAAAAAACAACATTTCAACATTACAACCTTGCAACATTCCAACAAAAACAACTATTTTTGCATTCTCCAAAACGGTAGATGTAGCTCAGTTGGTTAGAGCATCGGTTTGTGGTACCGAGGGTCGTGGGTTCGAGCCCCATCATTTACCCGGATTTTTTTTCGCCTCTCAAGAAATTGAGGGGCGTTTTTTTTTACATGGTGCGGTGATAACACCGACCATAAGCTGGAATAAGAAATGGCAATATACCTCATCGTGTCACATTACAAATTATTTGACGTCTTATGATTCGTGAGCGTTTTAGCAAATATATAATGAAAACATTGATCTTAACCTGCTCTTTGTGCCTTGTTTTGTTTTCAGTGCAGGCGCAGACTACCAATTCCGTGAATATTGGCGCTATAGACAGTATCCATTCCAAACTGCTGAACGAACAACGGAAAATTTGGGTACATGTGCCTGCATCTGCGAGCCGCGATAAGAAAAAAAAGTACCCGGTTATTTATGTCCTGGATGCCGAGAAGTGTTTTACCGCTGTTGTGGGGATGATCGACTACCTCAGTTCCGTCAACGGGAACGACATCTGCCCTGAAATGGTTGTCGTCGGGATACCCAATACCAACCGCACAAGGGACCTTACGCCAACCCGGGTGACAAGTGGCCTGTGGATCACTGATAATTTCGCCAAATATTCCGGTGGCGGCGAAACATTTACGGCATTTATCGAAAACGAACTGGTGCCCCATATCGATTCCATCTATCCAACCCTTTCTTACCGGCTACTGGTTGGACATTCATTGGGCGGCATTATGTGCATCAATGCGCTGGTACACCACAAAAGCTTATTCAGGGGATATATCGCTGTTGACCCGAGTATGTGGTGGGATCATCAAAAACTGTTGCACGAAGCGGGGCAAACCTTGCAAAGCAATAGGTATCCCGGGGTATCGCTGTTTTTAGGAATGGCCAATACGCTGCCTCCCGGAATGGATACTACATCTATTAAAAACGACACCTCTTCCGGGACCATTCATTCCCGCTCTATACTCCAATTGCGCGACTATGTGATGGGCAGTCGTGGAGGTATCAAGGCAAATTTTAAATATTACAATGAAGAGTCACATGGCTCGGTCTTGTTGATTGCGACTTATGATGCCCTCCATTTTATTTTTAAGGATTATGCATTAAAAATGCAGGATAGCTATTTTACCGACCCTGCTTTCCCATTAGCTTCTTACTTAAAGAGCCATTTTGAAAATTTAACTTCAGCATACGGGATGACAGCGGAAGATGGCAGCAGGCTATTGCCTCCGGAAGATTTGGTAAATAACCTCGGCTTTTTTGTGCTTGGCAAAAATGAGTTTGATAAGGCTGAAGCCATGTTTAAAATGAACATCGCCAATTATCCCGGGAGCCCGGTGGCGTATACTTATCTTGGGGATCTGTATGTTGCCAAAGGCGACAAAAAAAATGCCATAGCGAGTTACCAGAAAGCATTGTCCCTAAAGGAATCCCCTGAAACAAGGAAGAAATTAAGCGGCCTGCACAATAATTGAAATGACAACATAAGATCAGCATTGAACCGGGGATAATGATAAAGGTATTGACCTGAAGGAATGCTAAAAGAAACGCTTAACAAAAATATGAAAGCAAATAATCGATTAGCAATGAAAGCAATAGTCCGTATTTTATCATTTGTACTGGCATCTTTTGTATTGATCAGTTGTCACCGCCACTACCGCTCCACAGCGTATTCGTATGTAACTCCCAAACAGCTTTCCGATGGATTGCCTGTAGATGCCATGTATAATAATGGTATGGACACTGGTAAAATTGTAGCGCTTACAAAACTTATACTGAATAACACCTATCCAAATATCCACAGTATGCTCATCCTCAGGCATGGCAAACTCATATACGAAAATTATTTTGCAGGCGAAGATGAAGTTGTTGGCAAAGGATATGCAGGTTATGTAAATCACACGATCGATGATCTGCACGATTGCAGGAGCGTTTCAAAAAGTTTCACCTCGGCCTGTATTGGTATTGCTTTAAAACAGGGCTTTATCAAAAGCATTGATGAGCCGATATTTTCGTACTTCAAGGAATATGCAAAATATTTCGATGCGTCTAAACGAAAAATAACGATCCGGAACCTGTTAACCATGACCAGTGGCTTAAAATGGGATGAAAACACTCCCTACCTCGATCCTAAAAACAGCGAAATACAAATGGACGGAAGCGACGACCCGGTCCAATTTATATTAAGCCGTAAGCTGACCTCCGTTCCGGGTACAACCTGGAATTATAGCGGCGGCAGTGCTACGCTTTTAGGAGAGATATTAAGGAAGGCTACCGGCGAAAGACTGGATCAGTTTGCCAGGAAGTATTTGTTTGCCCCTTTGGGCATCAAAAAATATACATGGGAACCCATGCTAAAGGATAAGGATATGACTGCTGCTGCATGGGGACTTCGGTTAAGGTCGCGGGATTTGGCCAAATTCGGGCTTTTGTATATGAATGATGGCAAATGGGGTAACACGCAGGTCTTAGATACTGATTGGGTGAAACAATCATTAAGTGCCCAGGTGCTTAGGCCATCGGAAAGCCCCAAAATAGTCCGGGGTTATGGTTTTCAATTTTGGACGGATCCGCTTACACTACCCCGATACAAAACTGATTTTCCCTTCGCCATGGGCAGAGGTGGGCAGCTGATCATTTTTTGGCGGTCTATGGACATAGTGCTTGTATTTACCGGCGGTAATTATAATCGAAATATTACAGGAAGTGATATCTATACCGCATTTACCCACTACATCGTCCCTTCGGTCAAAGAAATGCAACCTTACCTTAAGTAAAATGCGAAGCGGATGATCGATATAAGTATCCAGGTTCCATTTCTTTTGCGTCATAGCCAAAAACAACGGGATGACCTGTTTTAAGTTCTTAAATAATTCACATTGCAAATCCCGGACTCAACTACACATCGATTTCACAAATACATGTTCCCTATTTGTTACTTATTTGATTTATTTCGTTTAATGTCAGGCTTTTATTCAATTCCGGCCACTTTTGTGTGCCATTATAAGTGGAAATGGTAAGGCATCATAAGTGAAAAACTATATTAGATGAGGTGAGTTTCTGCGCATCATCATGCATTTCTTTAGTGTAATTCTCAATGTCCTGTTGGCCCCATGCAACCAACAATTTTTGAGAAAACAATTGATAAGACCAAAGCGTCAATATTATTATAAAGGAAGTTTTTTTCATTACGTGCTGCTGTTTATTTGGTGGCGACGCTGCTCATTTTGGCAAATTCCACATCATTGGGCTCCCATAATTCGATCTTATTGCCCTCCGGGTCCATCAGGTGTACAAAATTACCATAGCTCGTCTTTTGCACGCTGTCAACCGGCAGGATACCTGCCACTTTCATTTGGGCCAAAAGCTGATCCAGGCCTTCCACGCGGTAATTGATCATGAATTGCTTTTGGGAGGGCTGAAAGTATTTGGTGGTTTCCTTAAACGGCGCCCATATGGTAAAACCCTTTTTTGTGCTGTCCATACCCTGGCGCCATTCAAAATTTGAACCGCCCTGCCCGATGCGGATACCCAGGTTCTTGCTGTACCAGGCGCTAAGCGCCGCAGGGTCTTTGGCCTTAAAAAAAATACCGCCGATACCCGTTACGCGCGGACCGCTATTGGCCGGGGTAGTTAAACGGCTGAAACCATAACCCAGCACGAAGGCCGCGCAAAGCAGGCCGATTAACGTAAACTTTTTCATTGATATATTTTTTAACCTAAAGCAGGGATAGATATTTGAATTTCAAACACCAAAGTACCGTTTTATATTTAAGGAAACAATTTGGAACATCCCTGAAAATTAGAGATCTTTTTTTCGCGTCTCCGGAAATTAAGGCTTTTTTAGTAGCAACGCACTTGCCATTGTAAAAATCATACGATAAAGTCGCTGGCTTGTTTGTTCATACTAAATTGGTTGAGAAAATAAATCCCGATTATGAAACGCATCCTTACCTGGCTATTGGTCCTGCTTCCGGGGGCGCTTGCCGCCCAGCGGCGGGTGGATTACGAGATAAAAGGACAGATCGAAAAAGTTACCCCCGGCGAAAAAGTTTACCTTTTGCACATCGGCGCCGGGCAGCGTTCTATCGATTCGGTAATGATAACCGACGGCAGCTTTATTTTCAGGGGATTAACCAGCATCAGCAATGAACCGGATGAAAACTATTACGAATCGGCTGGGAGATTATTCGTCGATCATTCCGGCAAGGGGATCAATTTTGATGTGGTTGATACAAAAGCCCGCACAGATATGACTACAGTATACCTGGAGCCGGGTATAACCCGTGTGGATATCAGGGATTCAGCTTATCGCGCCGCTATTACCCCGCCGGTGCAAAATGCGGGACATTATACGCTCGACTCTATTTACACGGCCTATTTCATAAAATATAAAGCCTGCGGCGCCGAAGCGGTAAAACTTCAGCTGCAAGCCGCCGGCTATTTGAATTATATGGATAAGCACCGCCGCGTTTATATGGCCGAACAAAAAAAGGATATGTGGCAGTTTGTTAAGTACCATACTTCTTCGCCGGTTAGCCTTTATATTTTGAAACACGATGAGGAAAATTATCCCGACTATGACCAACTAGAACCATATTTCGACGCACTTTCCGACACACTGAGAAAAACTGAATTTGGCAAACAATACCAGCAAATGCTAAACCAGCTGCGCCTTGTGCGCATCGGTGCGCCGGCGCCCGAAATAACGATGAATGACCCGGAAGGGAAGGCTGTTTCGCTGTCGTCGTTTAAAGGTAAGTATGTGCTCATTGATTTTTGGGCCTCGTGGTGTGGGCCTTGCCGCGACGAAAACCCATCGGTAGTTAAAGCATACAACCAATTCAAGGATCAAAATTTTACCATACTTGGCATTTCACTCGATAAACAAAAACAGCCCTGGTTAAAAGCAATAATGGATGACCAGCTTAGCTGGCCACAAGTTTCTGATCTTCAATTCTGGCAAAATGCAGCGGCCCAAGCCTATTCCGTCAAGGCCATACCGCAAAACTTCCTGGTTGATCCGTCAGGAAAGATCATCGCCAAAAACCTGTTTGGTGACAGACTGACAAAACGATTGGCAAAAATATTTACCAGGGGAGGTATTGACAATATTGAAAAATAGACGTTCCGGTACACTGGTTACACGATAATGCTATGCGAGCGTCGGGTAATCGATTACCAGATGGGGGTCTTGGTGTTTTTATTACTTCCTGCTATCTTCGCCAAAATGAATAAAACTCCCATTACTTTGGATTTATGCCTGAATATATTGCTTGGCGTAAGTGTAGGGGACGCCCTGGGCGTACCTGTTGAGTTTAAGAGCCGAAGCGAGATTAGTAAAAAACCGGTTGAAGATATGATTGGTTTTGGTACTCACCACGTACCTCCCGGAACATTTTCCGATGATAGTTCATTGACATTTTGTTTAGCAGAGGCTCTGGTTTTCGGGTATGATCTAAATAAAATCGCGCAAAACTTTATTAACTGGCGTTACAGCAATTATTGGACGGCGACCAATGTGGTTTTTGATATTGGTATTACTACGCAACAGTCCATAGACAGGTTGAAAACAGGTGTTCGGCCAGACCTGGCCGGTGAGTTTGATGTTTACAGCAATGGGAACGGCTCGTTAATGCGTATTTTGCCGCTGATCGTGTACATAAAAGACAAACCGATTGATGAACGGTATGGGATTATTAGGCAGGTCTCCTCAATTACTCATGGGCACATACGGTCGACGATTGCGTGTTTTTATTACTTGGAATTTGCTTTGGGCTTATTGGGTGGTTTAGGCAAATTTGAAATTTACAAAAACCTTCAAAACACAATCCCGGGATTCCTGGATTCTCTCTCAATCAACCCGGACGAGAAAAACTTATTCTATAAACTATTAATTGACCGCATCGATCTTATTTCTGAAGATCAGATAAACAGCAGCGGCTACGTGCTTCATACTTTAGAGGCAAGCATTTGGTGCTTGCTGACAACGAATAATTATAAAGATGCGATTTTGGCAGCGGTAAATTTGGGCTGGGATACCGATACCACCGGCGCCGTTACCGGCGGATTGGCTGGTATGCTATATGGTCATAAAACAATCCCTAAAAATTGGACAGACCAATTGGCACGGCGTGCCGACATTGAGAACCTGGCTTTACGGCTATCGAATGCCTATTCGGATACCGATTAACGAGATATTCAACTACTCCGTCAACTTATAATGCAATCCATCAACCTTAACCAATTTCCACCCATCCTTCAAACTGATTTTCCATCCTTTGCCTTCAATAACCTGGCTATTGGTATTTAAAAAATCACTCATCGGCACGTAAATCACCTGCCAGTCTTTCATCAGCATGCCAGCGCTGGTTACGGTTAGCTCGCCCCAGTTGTCTTTTAGGCCGGGCGAACAAGAAAAATGTGTTAAAGCTTAGGTTTAAATTTTACTAAAAACTGGCGATGTTATTTGGATATTTGTAAATAGTTATGGTATATCTCGAGAATATAAAGCAATATCAGTCGAAAGGCCTGGCACATGGACTGTTTTCGGTAGCCCGGAAGACTTCGATGCAATGCCAATAACTCACCAGGATCAGATCATTTTTTTAAACAAGGAGGCAGATTCATATTTGAACAGGCTCTTAGAGTCAGCGAAACTTGTTTGTGAAAACGATAATCCCTTTAAAAAAAATAATTTTAAGTCGGTAGTCGAGTATACCGGCATGGCAGACGAGAAAGCGTTAAAAAAATGGCTGTTCAATCGAAAGATACCTTTTAAAACTAATGTTTTTTGATGGAGGATAGTTTTATCTATACCACGTGGAAAATGGTGGTCAAGTATTCACCTGATATTTTTTTCGGCAATGATGTCATCGTTTTTGATAAGACCCTTAATTGGTGCCTTTTTTATTTCCATCATGACCATTTATTCTTCGGCCGGGATAATGTTTATGATTCACGCGAGGATGACGAAAGAATGGCAGGGTTGAATGAAATGAAGAAGATGTATCCGCATTTTAAGTTCCCTTATTAGTGGCGAAAATCATTCTTTGTTTGAGCAACTAACGTCGGCCTGCATAATACCTGAAACTTTACCGCCCCAATTTTGTTTATGAATTGTCAGGTCATAAAACTTATGATCGATTCACTAACAAATCTACATACCTATGAAAATTCGATTGTTTATACCCGTGGTGCTTCTAATTGCAGCAGTATCGCAGGGTTGTGTCAGTAACAAAAAATACGCCGCGCTGCAGGCCGATTATAACCGGTCGCTGGATACAAATAGTAAGCTGAAACAAAGCTGGCAGATAACCCAGCAGGAACTTTCCGGCTCGCGTGCACGGGTACAAAGCCTTGAAGAAGCAATCGCCGCGGCAAAAGCTAACGCGGCTGCTTTGCAAGCTTCGCTAAATCAATGTTTGGCCGGCAGCAACCAGGGCAATGTTAATATAGCCAAGCTTGCCGACCAGATCACCGCTTCAGACCAATATATCCGCCACCTGGTTGACTTGAAAAACAAAAGCGACTCACTTAACCAGGTATTGACCAATAACTTGACCCGGTCCTTAACGCCCGACGAGGCAAAGGACGTGAACGTGAAGGTGCTGAAAGGCGTTGTTTATATATCGCTTGCGGATAATATGTTGTACCAATCGGGTAAATATTTTATCTCGCCAACTGCCGGATCGGTATTGGCAAAGGTAGCGAAGATCATCAACGACTATTCCACTTACGATGTACTGGTTGAGGGGAATACGGACAACGTGCCGATCTCGCAACCTAATATCCGCAACAACTGGGATTTAAGCGGTTTACGAGCATCATCCGTTGTGCAGGCATTGCAAAACACTTATAATGTCGACCCCAAGCGTCTTACAGCCGGAGGTCGGGGTGAGTATAATCCGATTGCCGACAACACAAGCGATTTCGGTAAATCGCAAAACAGGCGAACAGAGATCATCATTACGCCAAAACTCGACCAGTTTATGGCGTTGATTGATAAACCCATACCGCCAAGTAAATAATAATAGTCAGACTGTTTTTGATAAGGCCCGTGCATTCGTGTAAGGGCCTTTTTATTTCGCTATCGAGGTTGTTTTTTCATGCAGACTAATTTTATCAGTTTTTTTATAAAACCTTATATTAGCCGTCGATGAAGCCCTTTTATCTTATTGTTGTTTCGGTTATTCTGACATCTTCCTGCGGCCATAAAAAGCAGGCTGTTGCGCTTCAGGATACCTCGTCAGCTGTCAGGAAGAAACTGGAAATACCTGCAGCGAACAAGCCGGCAGCAGATACAAACAGCGCGGCTGATACGATTGTTGATACCACGCAAAAACTTTTGCAATACAGTTGCCGGAACGTGTTTTCCGATCCGGCTGCGAAGGATAGCCTTGTGCTTACACTTTACGGCAAACATATCGAAAACGGAAATTTTGTTTTTGAGATTTGGAACATTAAAGGGAAAAGGCTATTCCGGCAGGTTTTTAATTCGTATGATATGCTTATCGACCTGGATGGAGAAAGCACGGCGACAAAACAAGACTCTGTTAAAAAGTATGCTGCTCATTTTTTTGACCCGAGCAATTTTCAAACCCCGGCTATCGACGCCAACGAAAAATTTGATGATGATTTTTCAAGCGCGGATGAATCCGATCGAAAAGTATGGAAACAGATAAAGGCAGATAATTCTTCCGTCGGCTTTTTGTACAGTTATGGATACGAAGGTACCTCTGCTATAGCCTGGTCAACAACTGCTAAAAAGGTTATTGAGGTTTTTTACAGTGATTAAACATGATGCAGCGACGGCTGCAGCAAGTCCCATAAATTGCCATACAGATCCTCAAAAACAGCTACTATGCCATAGCTTTCTTCTTTGGGTTCCCGTGCAAAGTTGACGCCTTTTGCCAAGAGGTCGTTATAGTCACGCCAAAAATCATCGGTATACAGGAAGAGAAAAACACGACCACCGGTTTGATTGCCGATACGGTTTTTTTGCTCGTCGCCCGCGGCTTTTGCAAGTAAAAGGCAGCATTCGCCGCCTTTTGGCCTGACGAGCACCCATCGTTTGGTTTCGCTTATTGAAGTATCCTCAATAAGGTCGAAATTGAGTTTTTCAGTATAAAAGCGAATGGCCTCATCATAATCGTCAACCACCATCGCAATATGTGCTATATGCTGTTTCATGTATGTTTTTTGACAAGTACACGTTTGGTGCCCGGCTGATTTTCTATCAAATATAGCGCTAGCCTGCGCACCTGATTTTATTGAACAAAAATGCTATATTTCGGATGGGTAAATTTGAAAAATAAACAATATGATTGCCAGGCATTGGAAGGGCATTGCTAAGCCGGAATTAGCAGACGCTTACGAGCAGCATTTATTAAGCGAAACATTTCCACATCTGCTGCAAATTAAAGGCTTTATAAAGGCATCTATTTTGAAGAGACGTCTCGCAGCTGGAATTGAATTCTTAATCATAACGCAATGGGATTCGCTTTCATCCATAAAGGCATTTGCAGGAGAAGATATTGAGATAGCTGTCATCCCGCAAAAAGTAAGGGAAATGATGGTGCACTACGACGACAAAGCATTTCATTATGAGGTAGCTAAAGAATTTGACCGGGAAAATTAGTTTCAACACGCCCCAATTTATTTAAGAGAAATTTTAAGGTGTTCCATCATTCGTTGCTCGCCTTTTCCGGTTACAATAATTGCCCTTGAGTTATTTACCCGCCTAACCCATCCATCTTCTATCATCCTGTTTAATAACCCCGCTCCCAGCGCGCCGGCCAGGTGATGTTTACGCTCACTCCAATCCAGGCAGGGTTTAGCAAAATAGCGCTTTTGCTTTTTTAGCTCCTCCAGGTTTATGCCGAGTTGATCAAACCATGTTTCGCCTCCTGTCGTGACCGAATAGCTATTAGCATCTTTGATGATATACTGTTGTTTTAATAAAGCTTCGGTCAATGTTACCCCAACTTTTCCCGCCAGGTGATCATAGCAACTGCGGCAAAAGCGGATGGGTTTCTCATCTGCTGTGTTTGCCATTTTTGGCCCTTCTTTTGGCAGCAGACTGGCCAGCGCCTCGATGGCGTAAGCAATTTCGGGGCGGGAATAGTTATAATATTTATGCCTGCCCTGGCTCTCAACGGCGAGCAGATCAGCCTTTACCAGTTTGTTGAGGTGCATGCTGATATTTTGCGCGGTGGTATCGGCATAAACAGCTAATTCCGTAGCCGTGTAGGCGCGCTTATCCATTAACGCCCATAGTATTTTAGCGCGCACCGGGTCGCCGATTAGCGAGGCCACCTGGCTGAATTGCTCTTCCATAAAATTTCACACTTAATTTTAAAATGAAGTATCGAGAGATAAAGGTAAGTAGTTTTGAACCGTACAAACAAGTAAAAAATGAACAATACGATTTTAAACTGGGAAGGGACCGACTACCAGGCCATCTATCTGCGGCAGCTAAAAGAAAACCCGCTTTATTATGACCCGGATTTAAAGATTTGGGTTACTTACAGCTATGCATACTGCAAAGCGATTTTGGAGCACCCGGATGTAAGAATACCCGAACTGCCTGTTTACGATACGCTAAATGACGGGGCGAGGCTCCTTACAGATAAATTGGTGCGGTTAAGCAATGGTGAACAGCATGTTATTTCGCGCGCGGCAGCGATGGCTGTTTTTCAAAAAATAAAATCAGTGAACACAGGAGAAGTTTTACAGGAATTGTTAGCTGCAATCCCGACGGGAAATGAGTTTGATTGGGTAGCTGTGGTCGCAAAACAATTGCCGGTACGGTTGATTCTAAAGGGACTGGATTTTGATGAAGAAGACGCCAACTATGTGGCGGAAAACCTGCAAACACTGGTGCTGACGATGAAGCCGGACAAAACGGAGCAGGAAATTCAGTTGCTTAACCCGGTTGTTGAGACGGTGTACATTCTCGCTGAAAAATATGCTGCGCGGGCCGGTCTCCTGGCTGGGGAGAAAGATGCCGATGATACGATCATTTGCAACCTCATCGGGCTTATTATTCAGTGTTTTGATGGCGGCAGGGGGCTTTTATGCAATGCCTTACTGGCTATGACGACTTATGCCGATAACAAAAGCACAGACTGGAACAAACTGGCGGATGAAACGCTCCGTTATGATCCGCCGGTACACAATACACGGCGGGTGGCTGCTAGGGATATTATTATCGGCGGCCAAACAATCAAATCCGGAGAGGCGATTCTTGTTGTACTGGCGGCGGCGAATTTGGATGACAATGTGTTTGCCAACCCGCAAAACTTTAATATACTGCGCGGCAACAATGACAGGCATCTTACTTTTGGATTAGGGGGCCACAATTGCCTGGCTAAATATTTTTGTATCGATATGGCGGTTGATGTATGCCGGTTTTTGGCGGAAAATTATGGTCAGATACATATCCTGCAAAAGGAATTTACTTACGAACCGCAGTTAAATGTGAGGTTGGTTAAACAGCTGATGGTGAGTATATCGTAAACAAGATTGCTTTTTACTCCCCTCTTGAGACGGGGTGCGGCAGACTGTGTAGTGGCGGGGGTGTGTTCTCGGGAGCGCACGTCAACACACCCCTCCACCCCTCTCAAGAGGGGAATCGCACGGGCCGCCGCTTTTGGAATACTTTTAACCGTAATCTCATAAACATTAATAACAAAACAATGATAGCAGTAATTTTCGAGGCCATCCCGGCTGAGGGCCAGTTGCAGACCTATTTAGACATCGCCGCCCGGCTTAAACCGGAGCTTTCGAAGATCGATGGTTTTATATCGATCGAGCGGTTCCAGAGTTTGACCGAACCGGGCAAAGTATTGTCACTTTCCTTTTGGGCGGACGAAGAAGCCGTAGCGCAATGGCGCAATATGGAGCTGCACCGCAATGCACAGGCGGCGGGCCGCAAAACTGTTTTTAATGATTACCGGATACGCATTGCCAATGTCGCCCGCGATTATACGCGGTATAACCGGGATGAAGCGCCGGCGGATAGCAGGGCCGTGAACGATTGAGGCGCGTGAAACTTACGAAGTTTAACTCAATATTGTTTGTTTTCAATGGCTTCGTTGAGGGCTACGCCGTTTAAAAACTTCGTAAGTTTCGGATTGTTAGCATATATTTAATTAATTTGAATAAAATATGCCATATTGTTAATATTTATTCATTTATGTTAAGATAATCTTAAATTTATGTTGAGATGCTTATCTTTGAGAAAATGGACGACGGCGGATTTGTTGCTATTGTCCATAAAATGATAAATATTTACAGCTATGAAACACGGACTTTTAATAGATATGGACGGGGTGATCTACAGCGGCGAAACCCTGATACAGGGCGCCGATAAATTCATTGCCCAGTTACTCAAAAAAAATATACCCTTCACTTTTATGACCAATAACAGCCAGCGCACGCCGTTGGAGGTTACGCGCAAGCTAAAACTGCTGGGCATTGAAGTAGGTGAGGAACATGTTTATACCAGCGCTATGGCAACTGGCAAGTTCCTGGGCGAACAGGGGCCCGGCGGAACAGCCTATGTTTTAGGTGAGGGCGGTTTGCTGACCAGTTTGCACGAGAACGGGATCACCCTGGTAAATACCGACCCTGAATTTGTGGTTTTGGGCGAGGGCAGGAACTTTACGCTCGAAATGGTGCAGCGGGCGGTGGATATGATCCTCGGCGGCGCCAAATTTATCACGACTAACCGCGACCCTTCGCCAAAAAAACCGGGCTGGAACAATTTAGGTATTGCGGCTACCACGGCAATGATAGAGGAGGCATCGGGCCGCAAAGCCTTTGTAACAGGCAAACCCAGCCCGGTGATGATGCGCTCGGCACGGAAGTTTTTAGGGTTGGAGACAGCAGAAACAACTGTTATCGGCGATACCATGGAAACAGACATACAGGGCGGCGTGCAGATGGGCTATAAAACCATCCTGGTGCTATCAGGCATTGCCAAAAAGGAAGACCTTAGCCATTACGCGTTCAAACCGGATTTAGTAGTCGCTTCGGTTGAAGAAATTCAGCTGCCGCTGAAATGGTGGTGATTTTGTTTTAAGTCCTGAGTTTAAAGTCTTGAGAAAGACGTTTTTGACTTTCGACTTTCGACTCAGAACTTTAGACTTAAAATACTACTTAACAGCAGCCAAAGTTGCAGTAGTTTTCCCGCAGGTCGCCATGGATTTGTCGCTGTAATATGGGTTCTTTATCGTCGTAGTTTCGCTCAGCCAGTAAGCTTTTTTCATCGGGCAATAATCCATATAAACGGTTGTGGTGTTCATTTTCAGGCCTTTTAACACTTCGTACAAGTTTTTGGAGAGGCTTTCAAAGTGCTCGCGCTGGTGCTCAATATCGCTTACCTCGCTAATGTGCCGGGTATCGAATTTTAGTTTTTCGATATAGGTGTTAAATATTTTCTGCTGATCGGCGGTAAGGGTTTCAGGAGCTGACAATGCGGTCATCAAAGTTTTAGCGCTACTTTCCGCAGCGGTACCGCTCCCGGTCGCCAATGAATTTTTTAGCCCGAAATAGGCAGTGGTTATGCCGTTAATGTTGTTTTGTGCATTAGCTATCAGCGCAGAAAAAAGGAAGACCAGCATCAAAGCGGTGGTTTTTATCGTTTTCATCAGTTTGTATTTGTGTTGTTAAGTTTGTTTTAATTTTGAGTTTGCACGGTTGTAGCTGCAAATTTTGATTTTGAGTATTTTACCCTTTTACCTTTCGCCTTTTACCTTTCCCCTTCCTCCCTCACATTTTCATTGGCTTGGTTAACCTCGGGTACAGCCTCAAAAACATCTCGCCGCCGACCGGGTTTTGCCCATATAAGCTATTTAACCTGCTGTCGGCATCATACCAGGTTAGTTGCCCCCCTGCGGCCAAGTTTAGCGGACCGAGTTTAAACAAGTTGTAATTGATACCTAAAGTTAGGGCATTTACGCCAAATATACTATCGTCGCCATAAATAAGGGTGTTAAGATCGAGCTCTTCGGTTGTTTTTTGGACAAATTCATAACGGGTATACAGGTCGAACCGTTTCAGGCGGATATTGCCCTCAAGCAGCAGCGAATTATCGCCATCCTGCGCCGGTACCTTATTTTCGCCCCAAACAGCGGTAGCATCAAAGCTGTTTTCATCGCCAAAGGGGCGGCTATAGGTGGCCGACGCGGTGGTGCGGTAAACGTTTTCGGTGGGATTGAGCGCCTCGGGGCTTTTGACATAACCGTGCGAAACCTGGAAGGCCCAGTTTTCCGAGGGGTTAAAGTCGAGGCGCGTGCTCCAGGAGTCGAAGGCGGGCGTATCGAAATTATAGCGATTTTCATCCGGTTCCCTGCCGGTGAAGGAGGAGCCTTCGATCTTGAAATCGCCATACCGGAAACCAAGCGTAGCTACGCCAAAGGTGATATGCGTTGCATCCTGCCAGTGGTGGCTGATAGGGGCGTCAGGATCGGCCAGGGCAGAGGGGCGGTGCATGAAGGCAACCGGGCCAAGCGCCGGCTCGCCGGGATAACCGACATAAAGGCTGAGGTCGCTTTTTTCGGACAATGCATGGGCGTAACTGGCGGAAAGCTCAGCAAACAGGTCATGCGGATGCTGCCGGTCGACCAGCGGTATGCCTTTCCAGCTTTCGCCGGTTTGGAAAAGCAGCGGGTAACCGTAACCGCCTTCGGTCAACGGATCCAGCGACATCATCAGGTTAAAGTGCAGCAGTCCGTTTTGGCCGATCTCGCGCTGGGCCATCCCCATAAACCAGTTGGGGCCGTCGAGCTTGCTGGCGCCGCGGTGGCCGGCATTGGTAAAATTTTGGTCGGTATAGCGGAGGGTAAAATTTCCATGGATCATATAGGTCCATTTTCCGCCGCCCAGCATAAAACCGTAGGTTGGCGAAGCATCCGGCAGCCAGCTGGTGCCCGAGCCGTCGCGGCCCATGGGCAGGTTTTTAGAAAGTGCGCTGCTCATCATCAGCATGCCACCCATATCCATGCTCGCCATAGCGGTATCGGGTGAAGTCGTTTTGGGTGATTTTTCAGTTTTGATAGTATCATCCATATTCATTTTTTGCTGGGCATTTGCGATGGATAGCAGCATAAATAATAGTATCGGGAATATTATATAGCGTTTCATAGCGTAAATAATTCGAACCGTTTGAACTGATAGCGATGTTTGGCGGGTTATTTAACCACAAAGGCCGCAAAGGAAAAAACACAAAGTGACACAACGGACTATCGCTTTGAAATTTTTCGGTTGCTTTTGATCGGCACGGTTTTTTAAAACAGTCTACAGTAAATGTTATTGCGAAATTTAAAAAAGGTGGAGCGTTTCCACTATAAAAACGGAGATACTTATCAAATAAGCAGGGAATGGAATTGTATGAATAAGGCTTTGCCGGATGTGCCGGGCGGGGCCTTACTATTGGTGTATGCCGTTTGACGGACGAATGTCAGCGTGTTTGGCTGATAGTCTGGCGGCGTAACAGGCTGCAGCGTTAAAAGCGGCAGGTTAAAGCGTATCTGGTAACCGGGCTTTACATTCTCTTTAATCGTAAAGTTGCTGTGCTTTTTGTTGCAATTATGCTGTTTGTCCGCACAGCAGGGTTTAGTGCAGGATGGCGTGCCGGCCATTTGCATTTCCGGTTTTACAACCAGCGTTGTCAAAGAGCAATGAACGGCACAAACAAACATCCCTGAGGTAAGCAACAGGTAAAATGCAGTGAGTGTGAGAATTGCCGTTCTTTTCATGCTTTACAAATATAGTCGTTATATCAATTGAATATGTTACAAGGGAATGTATAAAAATTGTAAAAATAACGGATGTTTGCCTACGCACGCATTTTTTATAAGCGATGGTTTTAAACCTTGAGTGTTCAAAACATTCCTCGTCCCTCTTTTCCGCTTGAAGAGAGGGATGCCGATCCGCCTTTAGGCGGAGTGGCAGGGTGAGTCAACCCGGCGGACATAACCGTTAATGCATTAGCGCCAATGTCCGGCGGGTTGACTCACCCGGATCCCGTACGTACGGGACTTCGCTCGACCACCCTCTCTCCGGCAAGCCGGAAAGAGGGGAGCTGCAATTATTTCTGGTATTTACTTCTCAAACCCCGCACCTTCGCCAATTTTGCTGTGCTCAGCATCCACATTCCAGCCGCTTACCTGCAGATATGGCGTACCTTCGCCGGCATACCGGTCCTCGTAGCGGCAATCGATGGTGCGTGTTTCGCCGGGGGCCAGCAGCAGGTAGTTATCATCAAAAATAACCGGTAAAATATCGTCGCCGCCTTTGCCCTTCAGCATCCTGAGGTGAACAAAAAAGGCCACCGACTTGCCGGTATTGGTAACCGTTATTTTATGCGTTGTGCTGCCATCCGCTTTGGAAGTGATATGATGCACCGACAAGGTGGTTGCCGGTAAGTTCTTTAGCCCGGTATAATCGGTAAATGCGCTTTGCGGGGTGTAAAACCAGGTTGATTTTTTCCAGTTCAGCTCATCCTTTTTGCCCGACAGCCAGTACCAGTTAATGCTCCGTACTTTGCCTTCGGCATCTTTTAGCTCGAGGCGGAGGAAATAGACGCTGGAAAGGCCCTCGATATTGGGCAGGGAAATACATTGTTTGGTGCCATCGGCGCCAACTTCGGCAGTGATTTCTTTATTGAATTTTTCAGTGCCGCCGAGGTTATAAACCGTTGCTTTTACTTTTAAGCCCGAGAATTTCTCCGGGTAGCCGTTGAGAATATCAACCGCATTGGATTGATACGAATACATTACATGCAGCGGTTCCATCGATTTTTTCATCCCGAAATAAGTACCGCCCGGGTACAGATAATAATCGTACGTATGCCAGATAAGTCCCGGCCAGGGATTACTCAGCATCCATTGCACCACGCCGGTGGCGTTGTTGTATTTTTTTAGCCCATAAGCCTCCATCATCGCCCGGTGGCCTTCATAATTTTGCGCCTGGGCAAAAGCCAGGTATTGCTGCAACGATGTGGTTTGTCCGTACCGGGCATACAATGCGCTATCAAACTTACCGGTAGTGGCAAAATTACCCGTGCCGCAATGATACAGCCAGTCGGGGCCATTAATTTGCAGCGAATCCTTTGGTATAAACTTGATTAAACTTTCATAGGGCGGGATAGAAGGCCCGGGCGAAATCTCGGTGGCAAAACTCCATGCGCCGCCGTATTTGCCGGTGTCGGCTTCCCAGTATGCTGGCGGTACCCAGTCATAAGGCCCCGCCATTTTTACGCCGGTTGGGCCGGACACTTTTGATACGTTTTCCGCCGCGCTGCCTACGGTTGGGTTTGGCCATTTTAAATCGGCCTCAATAGCCAGCCAATCAGATTCAACGCTTTTGTCACGCGGTACCATATCGCTGCCGTTGAGCCAGGTGAGCATGCTGGGACGGTTCCGCAGCCAGTACATCACGCTGCTGTCCGAGGCCATGGCCACGCTGCGTTTAGCGGCATCCCAACGTTCGGGATATTGCCAGGCCCCGCAGCACATCCAGCCGCTCATTACCAGCAGGCCGTATTTGTCGCACAGGTCGTAAAAATATTCATCCTCCAGCTTGCCTTCCGAGCGCACGATATTCATATTCATATCGCGCACCAACCGCAATTCCTGCTCTTCGCGCAGTTTCGACCGCCGTTCAAAAATATCCGGTGACCAGGCAGCGCCGCGCAGCATGATCGGCTTTCCGTTGATGATAAACTCTCTCGCTTTCTGGTTGTCGATCATTTTGGAGCTGATCTCGCGAATGCCAAAGCTTTCGGATAGCTCATTGCTCAGCGCCCCGCCGCTGATCATGGACAGCGTGATATGGCTCATTTCAGGTTTTCCGTATTGCCATGGCCACCAGATGGGCGGGTTTTTAACGTTTAGCTGTGGGTAGTTAGCAGGGGCGAAGGTAATTTGTTTCTTTTCGCCGGGTTTCAGGTGAACCTTTTGCTCAAAAGTAATATCGCCATTGATCTTTCCTTTTACGATAGCATCCTGTTCTTTATCGGTATAGTTTATCGCCATGGCATCTACCTGCAAATGCGCAACGGCCAGCGATGGCAGATCAAATTTGGTGGTCACCAGCGGATATTCCACGCCGACTTTACGATAGGTTTTTAGTTCGACGTTGTTGACGATGCCGTTGTTGAAATCGGGTGGATAGTGTATCCAGTCGGCATAGTCGATGGCAAGGTCGCCGCCCCGTTTTTGAGGGTTGAAGGGGCGCTTTACCTCGATAGCCAAAACATTCGGGCCTTTGTATTTTACCTGCTTGGTGATGTCCAGCTCAATGATGCGGAACGGGCCGATAATTTGGGCTGAGTCAGCGATAAGCACGCCGTTAAGCCAAACATTGGCCTTATAGTTGATGCCATGCAGTTTGAGCACTACATTTTTGCCATCCTCGGCAGCGGGCAGCTCAAATACCCGGCGAAACCACCAGGGCTTGTCGAGCCTCGGGTCGCCCAGTTTTTCGAAGTTGCGGCCGTAAAAAGGGTCGAAATTATAAACTTTGTTGGCAATCAACCCTGCAATTACTGTGGTAGGCACGCTAACCTTGTACCAGGCTGAAGGATTAAAATCCGGCTTAGATATTTTATCGCCGGTGGACGGATCGGTCACGGCAGACTCCATCGTCCAGTTTTCCTTTAAAAAGGCGCGGTAGTTTTCAGTTTCTTCGTTTTGGCAAAAGGCGTAGCTCGTAAGCAAGCATAGTAAAGCCGGTAGTAAAATTTTTTTCATGATGATCAGTTTATAATTGGGGGCGCATTTTACCATGAACTATCCCGCATGTGCGGGATGAACCATACGCCAAACAATGTTAAGAAATTTTCATCCAAAATCTCCAGCTTTGCTGTACATTTCGGTTTTTAAAGTGTAACAATATTTATATAAAGCGGGTCGTAGCCTCGCCTGAATCCAACGCAAACATTTCCCTCTTTCCGGCTTGCCGCAGAGAGGGATGCCGAGTCCCGTACGTACGGGAGCAGGGTGAGTCGACGCGTGGCGCAAGGCATGGCGGTAATGTCCGCCGGGTTGACTCACCCCGGCTTTGCTTCGCTCGCCGACCCTCTCTTCGCTTCGCGAAAAGAGGGTAGCTGCATAATTTTTAGGTTTTGAAGACTTAAGAGATACAACATAATTATCTTATAAAATGAAATCAGTTTGTGTATTCTGCGGCGCGAATTTTAATGGCGACCCAATATTAAAACAAACGGTTGAGCAACTTGCCGAAGTACTGGTAAACCGCGAAATCACGCTTATCTTCGGCGGCGGCAAAGTGGGGGTAATGGGCATACTGGCCGACGCCGTTTTGGGCCTGGGTGGCAAAGCCGTTGGCGTTATGCCTAAATTTTTGTTAGACAAGGAGGTTGGCCATCCCGGCCTTACTGAGCTGCATATTGTGGAGAGCATGCACCAGCGCAAACAGCTGATGAACGACCTTAGCGACGCCATCATTATGCTGCCCGGCGGTTTTGGTACCCTGGAGGAGTTTTTTGAGGTACTTACCTGGCTGCAGCTGGGCTTGCATAATCACCCCACCGGCATCCTCAATATCAACGGCTTTTACGACCTGCTTTTGCAGCAAATGGACCTGATGGTAGAACAGCGTTTTTTAAAACCCGCCAACCGGAAGCTGGTGATTACCTCGGGAGACCCAATTGAATTGATTACGCTGCTGGAAGATTGCAAGGTTGAACCCGATGAGGTATGGTTTAGGGACAGGAATTTGACGTGAGGAACGACCGGAGGCGCCGTAGAGACGCGATGCATCGCGTCTCTACCTAATTGTTTGATGAGATTTACGGTTGTTGCCGAAACAGCTCTATGCCGGCGAACTACGCCTGGCCGGGGACCTGCCGGGCCGCTCCGCTTGAATTAACCCAACAAAGGGTTAACACAACTTAACATATTTCAATGTTAACTCAAGTTAACTATTTGATAATCAAGTTATTAAAAAAACATGGGTTTACATAGACCATAAACATCAGGCGGTGGATTTGGCATCGCTGAAATGGGCCGTCAGCGTGGAGGTGTGAGTAGGATTTACCAGGAAATCGTTATAAAGCCATATATGAAATATTTTTACATTCTTCTGCCATTACTATTGATGCAGGCTGCCTTTGCCTTTGCACAACAAAAACTGCCTGTTATCAAAGCCAAATCCAAACATGCAGCGATAAATGACGGCGGCTACCTGGATAAAAATGCCTGGACGATTTCGCCGGGAATCAAGCCGGATATTTATACTGCTGAGCGGACCCGGAAAACAAAATGGGTGACCTTTTATACCGATATCGACTCCATCAGGGTAAAAGTAAAACCGGGAACAAGGTTTAATTTTATGGTGTTGTTAAACGGCAAAGATTCGTGTTATACCCAAATAGCAAGCGCCATCCCGCCGGAGGTTGATGCGGGCCCTAAAAAAGCCATTCAGGATACCATTCCTTTTACGCTCACTTCATATGACGCCATTAGTTTTAAGGCCGTGATCAATGAAACAGATACGGTTACTTTACACTTTGATACCGGCTCGTGGAATGTACGGCTAACCAGGGATGCCATTGTTAAGAAAACCAAACTATTATCAAACCAGCCTGAATTTGTAGCGGGCAGGGCAGAGCCCAATTTTAACAAGCTGAACAAGGTGCTTAAGCTGCAAATCGGGAACCTCACGTTTATCAACCCTGATTTTGCAGCTACGGAGCGGACTGCGCACGAGATGGACGGGCGCTTTGGCTGGAACCTTTTTGAAGGCAAACAGGTGGAGCTGGATTATGATAAAAGCTTGCTCATCGTACACTCCGGTAGGTTGCTTAAGGCGCCAAAAGGTTATGTTAAAACCAACCTTGAATTCAGGCATTCCTTTATGATCGTCAAAGGGGCGATGAAAAAAGGCGGTCGTGAGTATAATTCCGATTTTTTGATGGATACCGGCTCGGAACAAGCCATTATATTGGATAGCGCATGGACCGCCGCCGCCGCGTATTCCGATAGCCTGAAACTAATCCGCACAATCGTGCTGCACAACCCCCGCGGCGACAAATTTGAAACAAGAGTTGTAGTTGCCCCGGGTTTTGAAATGGGCGGACTTAAGCTGAACAATATCCCTGCGTTGATCCTGGGCGCCCGCAACCCGGCAGGTTTTCCCATTAACGACCTGGGCAACGACGTGCTCAAACGGTTTAACGTAATCATGGATTTTAAAAAAGACCGTATTTACTGGAAGGCGAACGGGTTGATGAATGCGGCGTATAGGGAGAAATCGTAAACAACTGTAGAGACGCGATACATCGCGTCTTTGCCCGGCGGTTTGGGCGAATTTGATGTTGATGTCTATGAAATAGGCTTACATCAGCGTGGACGCTGACGATTGTTGGAAGTCAAGCGTGGGCGCTGTTTATTTAAAAGGATTGTTTTTTACGTGCTTTACGTATTGCTTAGCATCTTCAATTTTTTCAGGAAACAGCACTCTGCCTTTAATTTTATCGGCAACTAAAGACAGTAGGCCCGATTCCGATACCTTTACCAGTTTCTCTGTGTGTGTTTCTTTAGTTTTCATAATACAAATTTACTGATTTTTTTCATTACAAATACGGAATCATATTTTTGATGTGGAACGTAAGGCTCTAACCGGATGGCCTCGTTATTATCTTCGATACCTCCCAAAAACGTATATTCCTCCTTTAAAGTTTCAAAATTCTTATTTACATAATAAGTGTATACGCTGATTCTGCGATGCTGATTTTTACAATACGAGGAGCATTTCTTTTTGCAGGTCAATTTGCATTTTTCTGTAAATTCCGTTTTACTATCACTGCCCTGAACCATCAGCATCGCATCGTGAAACGTATCGAAAAATTTGGGGATGGTGGTCAAAACGGTGTTTAATACTTTATATACGTCGCCATTATCAGTATTGACTGAATCATCAATTTCGTCTTTATTAAGATCATAGTCGCCAAATCCAAGGTTGAAAATGCTTTTACCATATAGTTCGGTGAAATATATGTATTGAATAACTTTAATTATATCATTTTTACCTTTGCTGATAAATAGGTAGTCAATACTTTGGTCAGAAATTCGTTCTGTTAACTCATAATTGGGTGTAGCCATGAAGCTTTGTTGATATTATAGATTTACAATAATTAGAAATTAATTTGATAATCAGACAAGTTTCACTTTTTGAGTGTGTGGGAAATTCAAAGGTTTTGGTGCATGGTGTCTATAGTCGGCGACTTAGATGGAATTTCTGTTTTTCTCAGCCACGTCAGCGTGGACGCTGACAATTGTTTGAAGTCAAGCGTGGATGCTTGCCCTGGCGGGGAGTTAAAAAAGCCTAAGTCGTTATGGAATCATTTAGGGTCTTGCATCATAAAATCGAAAGTGCTAATTTTTAGAAATCAACCCGATGCAATCCGTGTTTGCCAAAAAAATCTTATGGTATTTGTTACCGACCGTTCTGGCGACGTTCGAGTGTTCAAAAGCCGACGCGCAAGTGCTTGATGAAAAAACCTATCAGCACAAAATGCAACTGATAGACAGCCTTTCTATTTATAATATGCGAGACTTTGGCACATTATACAAAGTATCAATAAGGTACGGCGTTGAAAATTATACCGAAGATTTTTATGGGTGGATTCGTACAAGAGATAGGGACGCTGTGCGGTTTTTAACTGTTACCGGAGCGGATATTGAATTAGAAAAAAAATTAATAACGGTAACAAATCCTTTGCCCCTGGATGAAGAAACCATAGATAGCTTAAAAAGCTGCATACGGAATATCAGTTTATTTGGCTTAGACGATTTTCAAGACGACAAAATCTTGATATTATGGCTGTATGAAAAGGGTAAGGAGGACTATGCCAAACGTTTTCTTCCCAAAAACCAACTCGATTGGGGTTTTAGTGACGAGGGAATAAAAGGTGCCTTCGGCGTTCTTTACAGCGATGCCATGTTTTCAGCATACGCTAAGCAGCGAAATTACAGCAAGGCAATTGTTTTGGGCGAGTTTCTTTCCCGCAGCATCTTTAACAATTTCGAAGATCAAAAATCAGCCATCGCACTAACCCGTCAATTAAAAACCGAGAGGAAGGATTTTAAAAGCTTTAGGCTCCCTGATTCTGTGGAATGGTTTAAACTAAAGCAAAAGTTAAGCAGAGAACACCAAATAATTTACCTGGCTGACAGGCTGCGGCTATTAAATTGCATTTTGTTTAAAAACCCGGGCAGCATTGATTACAAAACGGACCAATATGCTGTTTCAAGTGAGGAAGCCGAAAAATCAGGCTTTCCATATTGGAGCCATTATAGCAGGTACAAGGTTATTAATCCGTTTTCGGAATTGATAAATATGAAGTTAAGCCCGCACGAGATGGAAATGCTGTTGCCGTACTTGTTGACGGATATTTATACGCCCTGCCTTGAATATCATCGTTTGCACAAACTCAATTGGATTATAGAAAGTCTTCTTTTTGAAATTACAGGTAAAAATTTTTTAAACCAGTTTTATTTTGACCGGCTAACGCTTGATCAAAAAAAAGCCGAGGTTGCGAAAATTAAAGAGTGGTTTGATGAAAATGCCGATTTGCGAAGACAATAAAAGCAGTCACTGTGTTTATTTTCGACTCGCGTGAACACGTGAACACCCCGTGCGCGCACATACGCACCGGGCTGTATTCGGCCCCCTCGTGCATTTCCGGAGACGCAAAGTATTGCGTCTCTACGTTGAAGGTACAGGCGACGCCCGCTGCGCCTTATACAAAAAGAAATACCCCACCGCCGCGATGGTACTAAGCCCTGCCAGCACCCACCACAGGGCGGTAAATCCACCCGAGGCGATGATGAGCCCCCCTAAAAATGGCGCGGCCACCCCGGCAAACGACCAGGACATGCTGTACAGGGCGGCGTATTGTCCGCGGTTATGATGGTTGGAGCGGCCCATCCAGAAAGAGCTCATAAAAGGCATGCTGAGCATCTCGCTGATGGTGATCAGCACCACGATAAATACGGCGACAAGGGCAGTCGGCGGCAACAGGTTGAGGAGTACGAAGCCTGCCACGCCCGCCGTAATGCCGGCAATGATGTAGACAAAGCCATGCCGCTTGCCTTCGAGGTTGTGTACCAGCACCATCTCGAAAAGGGCGATGAGCAGGCCGTTGAGGGCCATAAGGACGCCGATAAAGCGTTCGTTAAAATGCCAGTCGAGTTTGTAAAAGGCGGGCTCGATGATCATGAACTCGTAAAAACAGATGAAAAAGCAGGTGCCGAGTAATAGGAAGAGCAGGTAGGGGAGGTCGGCATAAACCGAGCTGCGTACCAGGCCTTTTTCGGCTTTTTTGATGGACTTTACAATGCCGGCCTTGGGCATGAGGATAAGCAGCAGGATGGCCGCCAGGATATTGGTGCCACCGTCTACCCAAAACAACAGGCGGTAATTGATGGCTGCCAGCAGGCCGCCCATCAGGCCGCCCACGGCCCAGCCGAGGTTGATAGCCAGCCGGTTAAGCGATACGGAACGGGTTTTATTTTTAGGCGAGCTGTAATGGGCAATGGCGCTGGAGTTTGCCGGCCGCACCGACTCGTTAAAAAGGCTTAATACAAATGCCCCCACGGCCAGCGTTGCAAAGGTGTGCAGGAAACCGAGGGTAATAAATAGCAATCCACCGGTGACGAGGGCCCAAACCTGGATGTCGTAAAAGCCTATTTTATCAGTTAACCAACCGCCGATAAAGCCGCCGCAAAGCGAGCCCACGCCAAAAAGCGCCATGATAATACCGGCCTGCACAGGCGTAAAGTGCAGCTGGTGCTCGCAATAAACCGTCATGAATGCCACTACCATGGTGCCGCTGCGGTTGATGAGCATGACAATGCTCAGGAGCCAACTGTTACGCGAAAGGCCTGTAAATGCTTGTTTGTATAATTGGAAAAAGGCGGAAAACATGGTGGGAGTAAAGATAGCTTGTTGAGGTGAAAGGCGAAAGGTGGATTTTAGGTAAAAGGTAAAAGGCGAAAGGTAGGAAATGGCGCGTTCACCTTCATGAAGGCACCTTTAACCTTTCGCCTTTTACCTTTCACCTTCCCCTTCGAAATCAATCGAATTGATCAATTTCTCGGTTTCGTGGAAATCGATGATGCGCTGATCGGAAATAACATCGTCTGGGCGGATGGTGCGTTTTAGGGTGATGCCCTCTAAGGTTCGGCAGCGGCTTAGCGCAACATACAATTGACCGTTTACAAAGGCGCCGTTGCCTACGTCAATGATCACCTTATCAAACGTTAGGCCCTGGCTTTTATGGATGGTAACAGCCCATGCCAGCTTAATGGGATATTGGGTAAACTTTCCTTTCAATTCAGATACTATTCGTCTTTTTGTGCGGTCATATTGAAAAACGCGGTTTTCCCAGGTTGCTTTTTCCAGTTTATGTATACTGCCGTTCTGTAACCGCACCTCGATAAAATTATCGGATATAAAATCAATCTTGGCTATCGTCCCGTTTACCCACCTGCCCGCCTGGTCGTTTTTGATAAAGATCACCTGGGCATATCTTTTCAGTTCGAGGGTTTTATTGGTGGGATAGTCCCGTTCCTTAAATTCATTTTCTATCTCCGCTTCAAACTTAAACGAGGTATCCAGCAGTTCATTAAGCCGGCGCACATTTTCGTTAAAGGCGATGGCATTGTTAGTGGTAAGGGTAATTACAAATTCGTCGTTTTTTGGCGCGTAGTGGGGGTTTACCCGCGCGTTTAAACTTTTAAGTACGTTATCGTCCATATCACATACCCTTACTTTATCCAAAAGCTGGACAAATTCCAGGTCAGTTCCCTGCCGGTATGATATCTTGAATTCAAAATAAGTGGGGTTTAGCTTTTTATATGCCCGCGAGTCAAAAAAGTATTTGCTTTTATATTCTTCGGTAAAAAGCATTCTTTCCAGTGTATCGTTTGAGCCGGCAACCGGCGGCAGTTGAAAAATATCACCCACAAAAATGATCTGCTTGCCGCCGAATATTTTATTGGGGTTGCCGCCGTTTACCCGCAGCGAGTAATCAATGGCTTCCACAATATCGGCCCGCAGCATGGATACTTCATCGATGATAATGGTATCTATCTCCTGTATCAGCTTATATTTTTTGGAATATTGTTCAAATTTGGTGATCTCGTCATCCTCGGGCAATAAAGGCTTCAGCGGGAACCTGAAAAACGAGTGAATGGTTTGGCCGCCTACGTTAATGGCAGCGATGCCGGTAAAGGCGCACAGCAAAAGTTTTTTTCGCGTGTTTTTTGCGAAGTATTGAATGAAAGTCGACTTACCGGTACCCGCCTTGCCGGTGATATAAAAGCTTTCGTTGGTGGAGTTAAGCTTGTCGAATAGCTGTTTTACGATAATATTCTTTTCATAACCTTCAGGAAAATTGGTAAACCTGCTGTAAAGGTCGGGCAGGTAAAGCGGCTCATCAAACATGTTCAGCTGAGTTTCACCGCATTCTATCCGAGCCAGGTAATCAATCTCGCGGAAGGTGTCTTTAAAAGGATTAGATACCTCAACGGTTTGGTTGTGCGCAAGTGATTTTAAAATATAATAGCATTTGTTGACAAACTTGGGAAACTCCGGAGGGGTGTTCCGGATATGCTCCACTACTTTTTCATACGTAATGCTGATGCCGACAAAATTAAGATAGATACAGCAGGCGTTTAATACACTCAGAATATCGAGGGAGTTATGGTTGCGAAAAAAACTGTAAAAGTCGTTTGGGAAATCCGAAGGGTATAAACTTTCGGCCGGACGCTCATAAAAAAGTACGTGCGCATAGTCTTTTCTAAAAAGCCCGGTTTGTTCATCTACTAACGGTGATTTGCTGAAGTTTTCGATCCACTTCTTCTCAAGAGTACTTATGTTGGACATTCAGGTAGGCCGTTTTTTAGAATAGATCAAAGGTAATGATTATGAGGTAAAAGGCGAAAGGCGAAAGGTTTTTTCATCCGGCCAGACTTACGAAGTTTTCAAAACTTCGTAAGTCTTTTTTCACCGTTCACTTCAAAATCGAGTTCCGGTTCCTCAACCAATGATCAGCCAAAACCAGCGCTGCCATTGCTTCCACAATCGGCACCGCGCGCGGCACCACGCATGGATCATGCCGCCCTTTCCCAGATATTTCAGCGGCATTGCCTTCACTGTCAATAGTTGGTTGACTTTGCATAATCGTGGCAACCGGTTTAAAGGCCACTTTAAACTCGATGGGCATGCCGTTGCTGATGCCGCCCTGTATGCCGCCGGAGAAGTTGGTAATGGTTTTTACCTCCGAGTTTTCTGTTTTTGGCAGGAAAATGTCATTATGTTCCGATCCCCGCATCTCGCTGCCGGCAAAGCCGGAGCCATATTCAAAACCGTGAACGGCGTTGATGCTCAGCATCGCCTTGCCCAGGTCGGCATGGAGCTTATCAAACACCGGTTCGCCAAGGCCAACCGGGCAGTTGAGGATATGGCAGCTGATCTTGCCGCCGACGGTATCACCCTGTTTGCGTATGCTGTCGATATGGGAGATCATTTCCTCGGCTGTCGCCGGGTCGGCACAGCGGACGATGTTTTTCTCGCGTTCTTCAATAAATTCATCCACACCAATAATCTCCACGTTCGGCGCGTTGATGCGACCTACGCTGCTTACGTGGGCCGCTATTTCAATGCCCTGTGTTTTTAGCAATAATTTGGCTAAAGCGCCGGCCGCTACGCGCGCTGCCGTTTCGCGGGCCGAGGAGCGGCCGCCGCCGCGATGGTCGCGGATGCCGTATTTGGTTTGATAGGTGTAATCGGCATGTGAAGGGCGGAAAACATCCACGTTGTGGCCATAATCTTTGGAGCGCTGGTCCTCGTTGGGGATCAGCATGGCGATGGGTGTGCCGGTGGTTTTACCTTCAAACACGCCGGAGAGTATTTTAACCGTATCGCTCTCTTTGCGCTGGGTAGTTATTTTGGACTGACCGGGTTTGCGTTTGTCCAGTTCGCCCTGGATGTAATCCAAATCAACATCCAGCTGCGCCGGGCAGCCATCGATGATGACGCCGATGGCCTCGCCGTGTGATTCGCCGAAAGTGGTTATCCTGAATAATTGCCCGAAGGTATTGCCTGCCATTTGTTTTTTGGGATTACACCGATTTTAAAATGATTACACCGATTTTGTCATTGGTCATTGGTCACTGGTCATTAGCGTTTAAACTAATCAACCTTTTGCCTTTTACCTTTCGCTTTTCACCTCAAATTTTGCTTTCTCCAGGTCCTTCCAAAACGCCGGGTAGGATTTTTCAACCACATTTGCATCTTCAATTTCTACTTCTGGGATCAGCAAAGCTAAGGGCGCAAAGGCCATGGCCATGCGGTGATCGTCGTAAGTGTGGATAAAGATACGTTCGGGAACGAACTTTTCGCTGCAATCCAGCTTGTATACCTGGTTTTTTTCGATCAGCTTAACGCCGATCTTAACCAACTCGTTTTGCAAGGCTTTTACGCGGTCGGTTTCCTTTATTTTTAGGGTCTCCAGCCCGGTAAAGGTAGCATTATGCCCCAGGGCGGCACAAACCACAATAACCGTTTGAGCCAGGTCCGGGCAGCTTTTAAGATCGAATATCTTGCGTAAAGTGGGTTTGGGCTCCTTTGTTAAGTACACGCCGCCATCCTTAAACTGCGAGGTGACGCCAAAGTTGGCCATAATTTCGGTGATCACACTATCGCCCTGCAGGCTGTACTTGGTTAGGCCGGGTAAAAATAGTTCGGCTTCATTGGCCAGAGCCGCGATAGCATACCAGTAGGAGGCAGCGCTCCAGTCCGGCTCTACAGGCAGCGATGTTTCGGCAAAGTCCTGGTGGGCAATGCTGATCACATTTTCTGTCCAGGTATGCCGTATGCCTGCTGCTTCCAGCATGGCCAGCGTCATTTCCACGTAGGGGCGGGAGGTAAGCTCGCCCTCGATATGCAGTTCCAAACCGAAAGGCAGCCTGGCAGCAATAAGCAGCAACGCCGTAACGTACTGGCTGCTTATGTCGCCCTTTATACTGATCTTATTAGAACGCTGCTCAAAGCTGCCTTTCAGTTTGATGGGCGGGAAGCCCTCGTTTTCTACATAATCGATATGGGCGCCCAGTTCGCGCAAAGCATCCACCAAAATCCCTATCGGGCGCTGTTTCATCCGTTCGCTGCCGGTTAGCATAACCTCTTCATCCTGTATGGCGAAGTAAGCGGTTAAAAACCGCATAGCCGTGCCGGCGGGACCTATGTTGATTTCGGATGTCGGATTTTCGATTTCGGATTTATGAATTTCGGCATTATTGCCACTAATCTCTAATCTCTTATCTCTGGTCTCTGCGCGCAGGATTCCTGCAAGGGTCACCGCGTCTGCTGCGTCTGAAATATTTTCAACTTTTACCTTGCCATTGCTTAGCGCTTCAATGATCAGGGCGCGGTTGCACTCACTTTTTGAACCGGTGAGCTGTACCGTGCCGTTTACCGACTTGCTTTTTTTGGTAAGGATGATGTTATGTTTCATAAATCTCATTGTAGAGACGCAATATTTTGCGTCTCCGAAATACATTGGGCGGAGACGCAAAATATTGCGTCTCTACGGCGCGTTTTTTACGCGTGCGTCAATTTCTCTACCGGTGCAGCTTCCTTGTTCATGATCTCAGTTTGTTTGCGGATAGATTCAGCATGGATCAGTTCCAGCAGTTTTTCTGTAAACTCGGGGCTTAGTTTGAGCGCTTTGCCGTAATTGATGCCCCTGCGCAAAATTTCGTCCCAGCGGTTAACCTGTAAAATGGTTACATTGTTTTCCCTTTTGTAGGTGCCAATCTGTTCTACGATCTTCATCCTTTCAGCCATTTTTTGGATCACCAGGTCGTCGATCTTATCGATCTGTGCGCGAAGCTCGGCCAGTTTATCTTTCATCTCGCTGTTCCTTACTTCCGGCTTGCGGAGTGCCAGGTGCTCGATGATCTCCACCAGGGCAGCAGGGGTAACCTGTTGTTTGGCGTCTGTCCAGGCAACAGTCGGGTCAATATGCGACTCGATCATAAGCCCCTGCATATCCAAATCAAGCGCTTTTTGGGCAATATAACCGATCAGGTCGCGGTTGCCGGTGATGTGGCTGGGGTCGTTGATGATCGGTAAATTAGGGGCATGTGTTTTTAGGCTGATGGCCAAATCCCACATGGGTTCATTACGGAAGGCGCTTTTTTCGTGCGACGAAAACCCGCGGTGAATAGCCGCCAGTTTGGTAATGCCTGCATTGTTAATGCGCTCCAGGGCGCCGATCCATAAGGACAAATCAGGGTTAACCGGGTTTTTCACCATTACCGGAACGTCAACACCCCTCAGGGCATCAGCAATTTCCTGAACAGTGAACGGGTTTACGGTTGAACGTGCGCCTACCCATAAAATATCTACGCCTGCTTCCAGCGCTTCTTCCACATGTTTTGCATTGGCGACTTCGATAGCGGTTGGCAGGCCGGTTTCGTCCTTGGCGCGTTTTAACCATTTAAGGCCGATGCTGCCAATACCTTCAAATTCCCCGGGGCGGGTACGCGGTTTCCAAATGCCTGCACGCAGGGCTGATACCTTGCCTGTTTTGGCTAATAAATGCGCGGTGGCTACCAGCTGTTCCTCCGTCTCGGCGCTGCATGGGCCCGCTATCAATAAAGGATCGCTGCCTTTTTTTATCCACGATTCCAGTGGTTCTATGTTTAAGTTCAGTTTCATCGTTTTGGTTGTTAAGTTTGAACACCGAATCCCGATAGCTATCGGGACCGGAAGTAATTTTTGTTGGTGATTAATTAGTTGTTATTTAATTGTAGTTTTTGCTTGTTAAATTTCTACATTCCGAAATCGAACATCCGAAACTGCCTCTTGAGCGAAGCGAAAAATCCGAAATCATTTCGCCGCCCTCACATCAATGTACCGCCTCGGCGCTTTTTCCATCACTTTCACTTGTTTCGTTTCTCCATTTCCTTCCTCCTCATGCCGCTGATATTCGCCCAGAATGTTAAAGTTTTGGGTGTATTTCAAGATCTTCCTGATGGCCGTGTCATATTGTTTTTGCTCTTCCCATTCAACGTCTACATAAAAATTATACTCGTGGCGCTTGCCCAGCACGGGCATGGATTGTATCTTGCTCATATTAATCCCTTCCTCCGCAAAAATATTAAGCACTTTGGCCAACGCGCCCACCTTATTGCTCACCTGGAAGCATAACGAGGCTTTATTAGGCTGCTTCTTCGGGACATTGTCATGATGGGTGAGGATCAAAAAGCGGGTAAAATTCTTTTTGTTCGATTCAATGCGGCGTTCCAACACGTCAAGCCCGTAAAGCCTTGCTGCAAGCGTGTTTGCTATCGCAACCGTGTCAGTTAACTGCTCATCGCGGATGCGTTTGGCACAGGCGGCGGTATCATTGCTTTCAACGATGTTGAGGTGCGGGTATTCATCAAAAAAATCAACACACTGGCGGATGGCGATGGGGTGGGAGGTCACATACTTTACATCCTCGAACTTCACGCCTGGCAGCGCCATTAAATGCAGTTGTATCGGCAGGTAAATTTCGCCGATCACGGGGAAACCGTAGTGGAGCAGCAACGAGTAATTGGGCAAAATGCTGCCGGCTATGCTGTTCTCTATCGCCATTACCACATAATCGGCGTCACCTTTTTGCAAAGCATCAAAGGTTTGCTTAAAGGAGCCGCACTCCAGCGTATGGATGTTCTCTCCAAAAAACTGGAAGGCCGCTTCCTCGTGGAAGGAGGCGCGGATCCCCTGTATGGCAACTCTTGGTTTATCGTTCTTCATAATCGTTTAAAAGCGAAAAGTCCCGGTGTTTGGCCGGGACTTTTCAGTTTCTTCATATGTGTTTAAGCATATCAGTCCCGGCTCGTACTGGTAAAGTAAAAGTAGTAACCGTAAAAATATGCGTTGTTAAACTTCATTTTTTTTTCTTTGCGGCGTAAATGTACAAGTAAAAATGAGTTTGTCAATAGAAAATTTTATTTTTTTGAAAATAGAAGGGATGAACAGAATTTTATTTGGTCGTGCTTTTAACGGGTGCTGTAATTTATCACCTTAAACATCCGTATTAACCATATTTATGTTGATCTTTAACTCATGACCAAAGCCAGATTACTCATCACCAACGCGCTCCTGTTTTTGATATGTTGTTCCATGTCACACTGCTTCAACGAGCCTGGGCCGGTAACTACTATACACGGTTATGTTTACGACGCCGTTACCGGCAATCCTTTGGGCAACGTGGCGTTGCAGGCGGTAAGCCAATTTGGTAACCACGATCAATCCGGTAACCTGGTAACAACAGCTGCCGACGGCAGTTTTTACCTCAAGTTTACTCCCCAAAATTCGGAGACATTTTATTTAAGGCCGGCGCTTTCACAGCTGAGAAGGTACTATTTTACAGGTACTACACCGGTAATTGTATTGGGGAAGGATAACGTTTTTAATTTACAAGCATTGCGGATGGTATTGCTTAATATCCATTTGGTGAACAACTCCAACCAAAGCCGCAGCAATTATGATTTGGATGTGACGGAACTCAATCCGAAAATAATAAGCTCCGGTGCTTTTTTTGATCTTGCGCCTCCCAAAGCCGATACCACTTTTATTACTTATTTGCCGCAGTTGGAAAGTTATAGCTGCAAAAGCGATTTTTCTAACGGATTATCCAATTCCGGTTTAGTGGATACGCTCAATTTTTATAAAACCATTACATTGGGCGTGAACGATACGGCCGTGGTGATCACTAATCCTTAACTAATGTTTTTGGGCGCCCGGGCGGGTTTTCCGCTCATACGCCTGCAGGCCTTAGGCGCGATGGCCGGTATCCGCTGCAATCCCTGGCGCGTTTGTCTGAACCATGATTTTTAGGATTAAAGGATTTGTATGATTCCTATCATTTCCTGACACATTTTTGCTGCTACTGCTACTGCAACTGCTCACTTCTTCACAAAGTCTCCCTCAACCACTTAAAAAACTCCCCCTGTCATACCAGCGCGTTTTGCGGGTGTAGCACCCAGTGGTTTTCGTCCTGCATTACTACCAGGCGGCTTTTATGCCCTGCAGTTGGGCTGCCTGAAATATCATTCATAAAACTGATAAAACGTATCGCAAAGTACATCGTGAAATCCCCAGCCGATATTTCGCGTATCTTTAAGAATCCGGGCAGCTCGATCTTTAAACTTATCCAATACATCCTCTTTTTTCATAATCTTCAGCGCCGCCGAGAAAGTACTTTCAAGGCTACTATAAAAAGTTGCATCAATGTCGCCGAAGTCGTTTGTGAATTCAACACCGGTTTCAACATAAAAAAGCATCAAATCGGCAACCAAATCTTCGGATGGGCCAAGTTTTTTAAAGTCAGAAATAGCTTGTTTGCCTTGCTTAAGATTATAACCGTAACCGCGTTTTGTGAAAAATGCTTCGTAGACCTTCGTTTTATATTTTTCAAACAAGCCGTCCTCGTCAGGTTTGAAGTAAAAACTCAAATATTCCTGCACGGCCTTATTCTTTTTACCCAGGTCCGCAATTATTTCTATCAGCGCTTTTTTATCAAGTTTGGCAAGGTCGCTTTTGAGGGACATGATATTAGTTTTTACTAAAAGAAAGGAATTTATTATTTATCCCTGGCAACCTCATCCATTAATTTGGCCCATTCTTCATCACTAAAAAACTCAATCGGTGGTGCGTTTTCAATAGCCTTTAATGCCTCCAATTTTATTTTTTGGTTTTTTAGACCAAAAGCCGTGGTACCGCCAGCGGCAAGTACTTCTTCGGGCGTGTATGACTTATGGGTTTTCCATTTCATCTTTAGAAATTTGCGGTTTCATTTTCCCAACATCCTTGTTAAACAAATATAAAGAATTTTTAACTCCCGATAATTTGTAATTACGTTAAGTCATATGGCATTCAAGAACGAACTCGTGTCCTATTCGCCCAAAAATTTTATACATTTGACTTTATGTCAAAGCGGCAACCTAAAGAAAATCCCGCCAATCAATACGATAAAATATTTCGAGAAAACATGGAGGCGGCCCTCCCTGGCCTAATCGAGCATTTGCTGGGAATAAACATCATACACAGTGAAGAAATACCTGATGATATCCAGCATACCAAAGAGCGCAAACCCGACCTGCTAAAAAAGGTAACTGACAGTTCGGGCAAGGTTTTTATCCTTCATATTGAATACCAGGTTCAAAATGAAAACGAGATGGTTTTTCGTATGGCGGAATACATGGTTATGTTGTTACGCAAATATGCGCTTCCGGTTGAACAGTATGTTCTTTTTATGGGCGCCGGCAAAACGCGTATGCTAACAGCGATTGACGAAGAAAGACTTAAATACAATTATCAAATGATAGCGCTTTCGGAAATCGATTACAAAATATTTCTGAAGTCTGACAAGCCGGAAGAAAAAATGTTGGCAATATTAGCTAACTTTGAGCATGACGGCGAAGATTTAGCCCTGCGGAATATTTTAAAAGGAGTGCAAGCCGGGGCTAAAGGCGATTTTGCCGAAAATCGTTATTTTGAACAGTTGCGTATTTTGGCGCAATTACGTAAATTAGATGTTAAATTTGAAGAAGCTATGGAATCGATAACCAAATTTTTCAAGATAGAAAATGACCCTTTCTTCCAGCGGGGCGAAGCAAAAGGCAGAAAAGAAAACGCTATCGCAGTTGCAATTGAAATGAAGAAGGATGGCATCTCAGCCGATCAAATTGCAAAATTCACTAAATTATCTATCGAGGAAATAGAGAAGCTTTAATTTGTGCCGCCCGTTCAGGAGTTTCGGAACCTATGGAATCGATAACCAAATTTTTCAAGATAGAAAATGACCCTTTTTTTCAGAAAGGTGAGTTAAATAAAGCCATTGCGATTGCTGCGAAATGAAAAAAGAAGGCATTCCGGTTGAACAGATCGCAAAATTTACCAAGCTATCTATCGAGGAAATAGAGAAACTTTAGCTAGTAGGGCTCATTCAGGATTTTCCTAAGAAATGGAATCGATAACCAAATTTTTCAAGATAGAAAATGACCCATTCTTCCGGCAGGGTGAGGCTAAAGGAAGAAGGGAAATCGCTATCGAAATGAAAAAAGAAGGCATCCCGGTTGAACAGATTGCAAAATTTACCAAACTATCTATTGAGGAGATAGCAGGGCTTTAATCGTTTCCTGTTTATTCAGATTTTTCGGATATGGATGAGAAATTGCCTTTTAATATGGAAAAAGACCCACTCTTCCGCCTGGGTCTTGTAAGTGGGCTGTTAAAGGCCAAAGCCAAACGCGCCCAAAATACAGTGATAGAAATTGCTATGGCAATGAAGGAAAGCAATATGCCAGTCGATCAAATCGCTAAATACATCAAGCTCTCTATTGAGGAAATAGAATCTTTAACTTAACCGCAACTGTTCCTTACTGCCACTGCTACTTCCTCACATCGTCTCCTTCAACCACTTAAAAAACTCCCCCTGCCATACCAGCGCATTTTGCGGGTGCAGCACCCAGTGGTTTTCGTCCTGCATTACGATTAGGCGGCTTTTTATGCCCTGCAATTGGGCGGCCTGGAAGGCTTGCAGGCCTTGCTCCAGCGGTACGCGGAAATCTTTTTCGCCGTGGAAGATGAGGATAGGGGTATCCCAGTTGGTTACAAAGTTGCTGGGCGAAAATTCCGCGTACGATTTTTGCGCCGCCGCATTATTTTTATCCCAGTACGGGCCGCCGTAATCCCAGTTGGGGAACCATATTTCTTCGGTACTGCCGTACATGCTCCGGAAATCAAAAATGCCGTCATGCGCAATAAAAGTTTTAAAGCGTTTTTGGTGCATGCCGGCCAGCATATAAACGCTATAGCCGCCGTAGCTGGCGCCCACGCAGCCAATGCGTGTTTTATCCACAAAAGGCTCTTTGGCCATATCGTCGGTGGCGCTAAGGTAATCCTGCATGGCCAGGCCGCCATGGTCCTTGCTGATCTCCTCGTTCCAGGCCGTGCCATGGCCGGGCATGCCGCGGCGGTTGGGCAGGATAACGATATAACCTTTACTAGCCATCAGTTGTACATTCCAGCGGAAGGAGTAAAACTGGGTGAGCGGGCTTTGGGGGCCGCCCTCGCAAAATAGCAGCGCCGGATATTTTTTGCTTTTGTCGAACCCGGGCGGATAAACCTCCCAAACCAGCATATCCTTGCCGTCCACGGTTTTTATCCAGCGCCGCTCAAACGGGCACATGCCTATCTTGCTATACAATTCATCATTTACATGGGTAAGCTGTTTCATGCTGCCGTTGGTAACATCAAGGGCATACAACTCATTGGCGTGGTTAAAATCGCCCCGAGCCACAACTAACGTATTCCCTTTTTGGTCTACGATATCATTAATATCAAAATCGCCCTTGGTAACCTGTGTACTTACAGCGCCGGGGTAAGTAACGTTAAACAACATGGAAGTGCCGTTGATGGGCGCTGTAAAAAACAAGCTTTTGCCATCAATTGCCCATTTGTAGCTGGTTACGTGGATATCATCGCGCTGGGCCGTCAGGTTTATTTTGTCGGTGCCGTCGGTAACCACCAGGTCCTGTTTGTCGCTTTCGTAGCCGTCGCGTTTCATTTGCAGCCAGGCCATGTCATTCTGTTTGTTAAAGCTGGGCTGCACGTCATAACCGGGGTTATCGGCTGTTAAGTTGGCGGTTACGCCGGTTGCCAGGTCGTAAGCATAAATATCGGTGTTGGTACTAATGGCGTAGGCCGTGCCGAATTTCTTTTTACAGCTGTACACTACCTTTTTACCATCGGCGCTCCAAACATAGCCTTCATCGCCACCGTCGGGTTTTAGTGGACAGTCATAGGGCTCCCCCGGCATCAGGTCTTTTGCTTTGCCCGCTTTGCCGTTTACCAGGCGCGCCAGCATCACATGCCCAAACTTGCCATCCGACCAGGTATCCCAATGCCGGTAATTAAGGCTGTCGTAAATAAGCGCCTGGCTCTTTTTTAAATCGGGATAAAAGTCGCTGCCGGCGACTTTCTTTACTTTAATGTCCTTACTGAATATTTTGTATTTGCCATCGGGCGATATTTTGGTATCGGCCAGCAGCGCATCCACATTTTTTACCAGCACGGCCGGCCCGCCGCCGATGGGGACCCTATAATTTGTTTTGTTGATCTTATTAGCGGCAATATCCGGCACACCAACCTCGTAAATAACATATTTGCCATCTTTTGAAATGCCCTTGCCGCTGACGCGGCCGATTTTCCATAAAAGTTCAGGAGTTAATACATTTTGCGCTGATGCTGCCATGCCCGAAAGTAGCAGAAATAATAAGATAAATGATCTGGTCTTCATTGTATAAAGATAACTGGTCAGTATAAATTGGTTTTAAATATAGAAATATATCCTGTCAAAAACACCACGCAGGTGTAGAGGAAACAGAATATGAGCGACGTTAATGGGTATCAAGTTTTTATTCAAGTCACTAAGAAGCCGTTTAAAAATGACCTTAGTTTATTTTTTTCATTGCCGTTGACTTCAGTGGCTGTTGCACAACTCCGTTCGAAAACTACGATTTCCCGTGTAGAAAAAATCAGTTTGCCAAGAATTTCTATATAGCGCGATGTTAGTCGCGCTTGTC